>Ga0335397_10000889_pt1 | contig 40362 bp, 32 predicted proteins | sample MAT04_FD_205740 | JGI IMG/M metagenome (GOLD analysis project Ga0335397, IMG submission 205740) | Freshwater microbial communities from Lake Fryxell liftoff mats and glacier meltwater in Antarctica - MAT-04 (spades assembly) (version 2) ... | reverse complement strand
AAAAAAATTGTATTTTGCAAATAGAGTATTTCCGGCAGACTCTAAAAAGATCGAATTTGACCCTCGCTTAAGCACTGCGTTTGAAAAAAGGCAGGATATCCAAAGGGGCGGGATAAGCGTCAAGGACGACTGGTCCTGTAAAAAATTGCCCTGTCCAATGATCCTGCCAGATGCCAGACGGAAGATAAATATCGCGCTGGCGCATGTTGGGGTAAATCACTGGCGCAACGAGGATATTATCTCCGAGTAAAAATTCATCATCACAAGTTAAAGCGCGTTCGTCGTTTGGGGCTTGCCAGAAAACGGGACGAATAATGGGCTGTCCGTTTTCAGCTGCGATCTTTGCAATCTCCAATATTTTTGGCGCATATTCAGTATGTAGTTTTGCATAGCGGCGGCAAATCTCCGCGCTTTCCTCGCCATAGTCCCAGGGCGCGAGGCTGAATTGCATGGCGGGCAGCAGGGCATTCAACTGCGTCCAGCGGATCATCATTTCGGCATCCGCTTTTTCTTCGTATTCATTGCCGCCCACCATGTCTGGCAGAACGAAAGGATAACCTGCCATGCCAAGCGCGAGGATCCCGGTCAGCACAGAATGCAAGCCATTGTCCAAACCCCACGCTGTAGTTTTATCCCATTGACGGAAGAAGATCGGCGCACGTTGATTCTTCCAACCTGAGCGGACTTCAGTGAGACGATAATGCTTTGAGATGGCATCCACATAAAACTGTGTGTATTGATTGGGATGGATTTGCTGATGAGTCACCATATCAGACGGGAGGAAGCAGGCTTCACCCGCGTCGAATTTGAAGCCGTCGAGTCCCGTCTCAATCTGGAGGCTGGTCAGCCGTTCGAAGAACCATTCCAATGCTGACGGGTGAGTCACGTCCAGCAGACCGCCGCGACCCTGCCACCACTCAACGAGATATGGTGAGTCGTTAGGTGTGCGAACAAGCCAGCCGTTTTTTGCACCATCGGCAAAGGCTTGAGATTCAACTTGCAAGAATGGAATCACCCAGGCTGTCACTTTGAATCCTTTGGTATGTAATTCATCGATCATTTGTTTGGGGTTTGGAAACCGCTTGCGGTCGAAGCCCAGATCGCCATAGTAAATTTGCCAACGGTCATCTATTTCAAGCACGTTATATGGATAATCATTTTTGATAATGTCATCTGCATATTGCAGAACAACATCTTGATCTATGACGGTTTTATAACGCGCCCAGGTTGTCCATGTTGGTTTTTCAAATAGACTTTCGGGCGGGGTCTCTGTTGGGTGACCGAAATGTTTCACCAGATTTTGGCAGGCAGTAACAGCATTCTCTGAAAAGGAGAATTTCAAATTAAGCGCATTGCCTTTGAAGGTGAAGAGTCCGTCGCCGACCCTGCCGGGGTCTTGATAGGGTCGATCTTCAAAGGGTCCGCGCCGTTCGGAGGAAAAACTCCATTTATAGCGTGGATAATCGGCGGGCGGCTGGTTGATGCCAACTTCAACAGGAGAGTCTGCGATGATCAATGTGCCATTGGAAGAAAACCACGCGGGTGTCAACTTCCCGCTCAAGCCAGTGGGCCCGTTGTCAAATGTGTGCAATGGAGCCATTTGTAGCATAACGCGATTCAAAGGCCATTGCTGGTTGATAAGCTCACCGTGTCCATACCAGTGACCTGGCAATTCGATAGTGAGTTCGATGAGAGTCTCTGCCGGGGAAGTGGTCAATGTCCATTGGTCAGTGATCAGGCTGAGGTTAAGGGTGAACGTTGAGAATGTCGCAGTGACAGAAAATTCATCGGCGCGGAGATCTAGCGCGGGCGACGCCGAATATCTGACGGTCATCAATAAAATATTATTTTGTTTGAAGGAGATGGAGAAAGGATGGGGAGTTGTGATTAATTGTATGGACATGGAGAATCGGAAGGCGGAATGCAGAAAGCGGAAGACTGCACTGCTTTCTGCATTCCACGCTAATTATCTTTTGAATTTTTTGCCAGTAGCGAGTTCGACGCTCTTGTATGCGCCGTCGTAGATGCCGATGCTTTTATTTTTGACGATGCAATCGCAGAACATGGTCAGCAGGTCATCGGCTTCGGTCAGCAGGTCGATGGCTTGCAGGGTTTGCGGAATGGTGCGGGTCTCGACGGTGCTGTCGCCGATCTCTGCGCCGCGGATCGCGCCCCACATTTCATGTCCACCGACGCGGGCATTGAAAATTTTTGGGACGGGATAAAAGGCGAGTTCACTGGGCTTGGTGATCATCACATCCATGACGCGCATGAGATAGTTGGTGGCGTAGACTGCGTGGAAGGTATTGTCGAACAGGAAAACATGCAATCCGTGAACCGGCTTCTTGCGGATGTCGTCGGTGAATTTCTTGGTGTCTTCCCAGGTGAAATGTGTGTTGATGAGATCTTTATGCTGGGCGAGTTCATCTTGTAACCAGTCCCAATTATTTTTGTGATCGCCGAGATTAATGAACAGAGAAATTTTATCTTTCTCGATCAACGGGATGGCGTGCTCAATGATGGCTTTGAACAATTCACGCTGCGCGCCTGCGCCGCCCATGGTGACGAGGAAGCGGCGCGGTTCTTTTGCTTTCATGCGGCTCAAACGATCACCGCAATCAACCTCGATATTTTCAACAAGTTCATGATCGACGTGATGACCTGTAAAATGAATCGCATCTGCTGGGACGGGCTTGAGGATTTTTCCTTTGTCGTCAAATCCGCGCATGGCACGGAAACCATAATAGCCCGATGGAGATTGAACCGCGTGCTTGGCGCCTTCTGTGAGTTGGAATGCCATCGGCCAGTTATCGAACATCATATCGACAACATTGGTCATGCCGCCTGAAACCGCTCCCATACAGTTCCACATGTGCGAGGTGAGGATGGGCATGTCTGATGGAAGTGTGCCATACAGATTTTTGAACAACTCACTCATCTTGTAATCTTTGACTTCGGTCTTGAGGAAGCGCCACGGCCAGGTGCTGATCATGTAATTGAAGAGCGCGTCCAACCCGGGGAGTGTGGGTTCGCCGGTCGTGAGAGATTCCCACACGTATTTATCGAACCAGCCATAACGCTGTGAGGTGCGCGAATATTTGCTGTAATTGGTGTTGCACCAGTTGATTACGTCGGTGGTGATACCGGGGACGGAGAGCAGGTCAAGCCAATAGGGGGTGAATCCCATGGCTTTTGCGGCAGAGACGCCTGCCATCGCGATGCGATAATGTCCAAAGCCCATGCGGATGGTGCTGACGATGACGCCGTTTTGTTTGTCGAGCGGCGTGCCATTGCCGTCACGGACGATGTTTTTTAATCCAAAGATTTCGGCGCCGTAGGGATTATCCTCCACACTTAAGTTGTATTTTTCATTGGGGTCGTAATTGAACTTCTTGGCCAGCATTTCTTTCCACTGGTCTGCGGCGCGGGTCTGTTGTTCTGTAATGGGGTTGCCGTATACCTCGTATCGGCCATCCTTCTTTTGTAACATGATGCTCTTTCTCCTTGAATGTAAAATGATTGCATGGAATGACCGTGGACGATGGACCGTAGACCGTGGTCTGCCGTCCATCGTCCACGGTCAATTGTCTGGATGGTCAAAACGTATAACTTGGATTTTACTATCCTTTCACGCCGCTGCTTGCCACGCTTTCCACAAAGAAGCGTTGCCCGAGAATGAAGACGATCAGCGGCGGGATAATGGCAATTGCCGCGCCTGCCAGGATGAGGTTTGGCGTGTCGGAGGCGCGTCCGCGTAAAACGTTGAGTGCCAGAGTTAGCACGTGATTCTTTTCATTGCCCACGTTGATAATGACCAACGGCCAGATAAATGAATTCCACGCGTACAGGAAAGTGAATGTGGCTTGCGTTGCCAAAGCTGGCACGCTGGCGGGGATCAATATCTGCGTAAGGATTTGTAAACGCGATGCGCCATCCAGCAATGCGGCTTCTTCAATCTCCTTGGGGAAGGTGATGAAGTGTTGGCGCATAAGGAAAGTTCCATACGCGGTAAATATCCACGGGATGATAAGGGCAGCGAGGCGGTCTGTCCAGCCGATAAGCACCATCAGTTGATACAAGGGAACGATCAGCATCACAAATGGAATCATGATCGTGCCAAGATAGAAGACGAAAACCGTATCGCGCCCGGGGAATTTCAGGCGGGCAAAGGCGTATCCGCCAATAACAGAGGTGAGCAGTTGTCCAACCACTACCAGGATGGTCACCAGGGCTGTGTTGGTGAGCGCGCGAGCCATGTTGTTCAACTCAATGACTCTGGTGTAGTTTTCAGGGTGTGCGCCAATACTTTCGACCGGCTCACTTAAACGCACGTTTTGATATGCTTTAGTTGCAGGATTTTTGGGATCAAAAAATTCGCCAACGGTAGTTTGGCTGATCTGGATCATGGGGACGATTTGTCCATCCACTTTCACGTCGAAGAGTTTTTCCTCTTTTCCGCTCACGCTTACTGTTTGCTGGTTCTCGCCTCCTGTTGGAGTTATCTCATCGACGAAGCGTTCAACAGTGGCTGTGAGGTCATTCGTAGGCGCGTAGGTTCCAAATTTGATATTGCTTTTCGCAAGCACATATTCCTTTTGTTTTCCATCTACTTCAACGTAGTAGAGCGGAAGCGGCTTTTCGAAGCCTTCCACGGTGATCAAAGCAGGGTCGCGCGGCAACATGCGCGGCGGGTAACGGAAGGTGTCTGCTGGAAGTTTGAAAGATGTGGATAGCATGTATAAAAACGGGAAGATCATCACCCCGGCGAAAAAGGTGAGAACAAAATAAACAATAAATTTGTTTAGGAGTTGCAGAAAGCGATAGGATTTTATTTTCATGACTACTCCTGTTTAGCTTTCATAAATACTGGATTGGCGCTGGCGTTGGAATTGAACAAGCGTAAGTCCAAAGATGACGATGAACAAGACCCATGCAATTGCAGAGGCATATCCCTGTTCGAAGTTTTGGAAGCCGCTGCGGTACAGGTAAAGTACCAGTGTGATCGTAGAGTTGTTCGGGCCTTCGGGCGGATTCATCAAAATAAAAACCTGTTCAAAAACCTGCATGGCTTGAATGGTTGTGGTGGAAACCACATAAAAAGTTGTGGGGGCAAGCATTGGAAGGGTGATGCTCCAGAACTTATCCCAGGGTCCTGCTCCGTCGACAGTGGCGGCTTCGTAGAGTTCACCGGGAATATTTTGCAAACCCGCCAGAAAAAGCACGGTGTTGAATCCCATGGTTTGCCATGCGGCAATTAGAATTACTGCCAGAAGGGCGGTTTTCTCATCTGATACCCATTGAATTTTCGGGTCGACCACTGCGAGATTAAAGAGGTTGTTCCAAAAGTTAATGCCGAGGGTGATGAAATAATTGATATAGCCGATGGTGGCGTTGTACAGCCATTGCCAAACGAGGGAAATACCAACGACTGCGGCGATACTTGGCATGAAGTAAAGTGCCCGATAAAATTTCATACCGGGGAGTTTGCTGTTCAAGACATTTGACAAAATTAAAGCGGGGATCACGCTCAAAGGAACAGCGAACAGGGCAAAGGTTAGGGTGTTGCGAAGTGCGAGCCAGAAGAATTTATCGGCGGCAGCAAATAATATCCCGCTATTCCCAAAAATGAAGCGCCCAACTTCGTCATAGATCTTAATGTTCACAACTTCCTTTGCCAGTTGATCTGGGGATGAAAGCATGGCAAAGCGGATATTTAGGATCTTTGCATAATTGGCAAAGCCGATCCAGTGGGGCGTGTTGATGGCATCTGAATCGGTGAATGAAAAATAAAATGAAAGCACAAGCGGACCTGCAAAAAAGATGAGAAAGCCAAGCAGGTTTGGTGAAAGGAAAAGCCAGCCACTTAAAATTTGTTCATGATTGGTTTTGACATGTAAAGCCTGGGCGGTTTCAGCTCTACCCATTGCCCAGATGGAAAGTCCAAATACCAGAATGCCAACTGCGCTTGCAATACCTGCGGGTTGCGCAAGTTTGCTCAGGAAATATAAAATTCCTTTGACAGCGCCAACTTGAAGCAGGAAAAGAACGAAGCCGCCAAGCATGACCCAACGGCTTGTCATTTTCAGGCTGGTTTCAGAGCCTTGTTGTTTTTGCGGGAAGTATTCATCCAGCACGCCGAGGAAATAGCCAAGGATCACAATCCCCAAATAGGGAAGCCCGCTTGTGAAGGTTTCAGCCAGCGCGTCAATGCCGATAAAAACCTCGCCGATATTAAGGGCGATCACAACACAAGTTACAAATGCAAGATAGTCCAAAACGAGCGAGATCATTCTTCCGCTGTGATTGTGGCGGGTAATTTGAACAGCGCCAATTCCACTAAATATCGAAGCAATTGCCAACACGACGGTGATTAGAATCTTTTGCCAGAGAGGTGCGCCTGGAAATAGAGAGCCTGTCCACAGGGATATTGCGCCTCCAGCCGACAGGAGGGCAAATATTCCGCGCCACAAAATGCTGATTTTTAGGATCAGGCTGGTTTTGGAATCAACTTGCGAATGAATGGTCATGTTCACCTCTTTGTGGATAAATAACCAGTATAGCTACTCTGTAAAATCACAAAGACACAAATTCGTATTGATATTTTTGGATTTCGAAGGGCATTCATGAATTAAGTAAGGGACAGGCAATCTTTGCCTGTCCCTCTTTATCCGATCAGTGATTACTTGACGAACACTTTGTTGGCTTCGTCGCAGATGGTTGCGCCGAAAGATTTAACGGTGGTTGCGCCAGTCAACACGCCCTGAACGGCGGGTCCGACGATCTTGTCGTATTCAGGCCATGAACCAGCCCACAATGGACCTTCAGCAGTCGGTTTGGCATCTGCGGCAATTCCATTTAGGAAGGCTTGATTGTTGGCGGGAGGCGTGAAGGTGAGGAAAGCATCGAGGGCTTCCTGGCTGACACGGCTGGGGATGTTTGCGCCAAGGGCAGCGATCTCGCCCTGGGTCTTGGCAGTGGTAAGAGCCTGGACAAGAGCCCAAGCTTCCTGAGGATGTTTGGTGTTGGCGTTGATTACATAAGCGCCCCAGAACAGCCAATTACCAGCCGTACCACTTGGTCCGGCGGGAAGTTCAACAACGTCCCAGTTGAAATCCACAGTGCGAACGCCGGGGGTTGCCCAGCGGCCATTCTGGAACATGGCTACGTTTCCAGCACGGAAAACAGGTTCTGGGTCTTCGCCATAAGGAACAGCGACATCGTTATCAGCATAAAGGGATTTTTGGAAAGTAAGACCGGCCAAAGCCTCGGGGGTGTTCATGGCACAGGCAGTACGATCTGCGTTGAAGAAATTTCCGCCAGCGGCATTGATCCAGACACCGTTGGGTCCCCACCAGGCGCTTGCGCCATAGCCATAAATATCGGTGCCAAGGGCACGGGTCTTCTGAGCGACATCAAGGAAGGCAGCCCAATCCCATTTACCTTGTTTGGCAAGTTCACGGGGATCTGGAGCGCCGGCTTCGTTGATTAAATCCATGTTCAAATAAAGTGCAAATGTGGACACGTCACGAGGAATACCCCAAACTGCGCCAGAGTCAGCACCGGAGGCGCCAGTCTCTGGATTGTAGGTCATGTGATACATGGGACCAGCGTAGAAGTCGTCCACATTAAAGCCTTTGGATGCGGCAGCAACTTCGGCGGCATTCAAGATCAAACCACGGGTAGCGAAATCAGCGACGTCGGTTCCGGGGATCCAGAATACATCAGGAGCGGTTCCAGCGGCAACTTCGGAGCGCAGCTGATCTTGATAATTGGCACCTTCAGTACCACCTGGTTCGTAGGTCAAAGTGACGCCATCCAGTTGACCATCAAGTTCTGTGCTGATCTTGCTGTAGACATCAATTTCTTCCTGATTATCCGGGCGGGTGCGCCAGCGGAGGGAAACATCAGCTGCGGCAGGTGCATCGGTTGCTGCTGGAGCTTCTGTAACCGCGGGAGCGTCAGTTGCGGCAGGTGCTTCAGTTGCCACAGGGGCAGGGGAGCCGCAAGCGGCCAAAGCGAAAGAGGCAATCACAAGAAGGCTAATCGCCTTAAAAAACAAATTCTTCTTCATTATTTATTCTTCTCCTTAGAAATATTTAAACGATGTTTTTACAAAATGATTCGACTTTCAATTTGAAATGGACTTTAATCAATCACCTCCTTTTTCGGAAGTGGATCGTCTTACAACCAACTGTGCATATAATTTCAGATCATGTACGGTTGGGCTTTTCTTTTGGATAATGTCTAACAACATGCGGGTAGCTTCCTGCCCAATGCGGGGCATATCCTGCTGCATGGTGGTAAGAGGCGGGTCAAAGTAAGAGGACAAAGGCATGTCGTCCACGCCGATGACCGCCAATTGAGATGGGACTTTTATGTTCGCATCTCGTGCGGCACGCAGCACACCCAATGCCATACGGTCATTTTGGGCAAAGACAGCTGTTGGAACCCGGCCCTGTTCAATGAAAGAGAGAAGCGCAGTCTGTCCAGAGGTTGCAGACCAATCGCCTTCGATCACCATGGATTTATCAAATGCGATCCCAGATTCCTGCAAAGCACGGCGATATCCTTCGCTGCGGTCCTGTGAACAATCTTCTTCCATGGGACCCGTCACAAGGGCGATATTGGTATGCCCCAGCGTAATCAAATGACGTGTGGCTTCGTAAGCCACTTTCTCGTCATCCAGGGAAACTGAGCAAATATTTTTTTCGTGGGCACTCGCGCCTACAAAAACAAGTGGGAAATCTTTGGGGATGTATTCAAAACGGTTATCAGCATACGGGTTAATCACAATCAATCCATCCACGCGGCGATGTCCAACCAACTCGTCAACCAACGCTCGAAATGCTTGCGGGTCAGAAGCGGAAGATGAAAGCATAAAATAGTCATGCTGGCGTGCCTCCACCTCGGCGCCTTCGATCACACTTGCAAAGGTGTAGTCTGTCATGTTGGGGGAGATGCAGGCCAGGGTGTGAGTCTGACCGCGAGCCATTGAGCGGGCAATGGCGTTGGGGTGGTACCTCATTTGCTCAATGGTTGTTTCCACAAGAGCGCGAGTTTCTGGTGAAACATCTTCTTTGCCGTTGATCACGCGCGAAACGGTCTGGTGTGAAACACCAGCTTGGCGGGCAACATCGCGAAGGGTTGGGCGGGAAGTGGACATAATTATCCTTGATTTATAAAATGTTACCGTTCACGTTAGCGGTAACATTAGTTTACAGACTCTTGAGATGTTTGTCAAGTGTTTTGCTGACTTGAAGCATGGGTTTTGCAAAGTCCAAAAATTCTTAACGCGAATTACGCCAAGGTACGAATGACACGAATAAAAACGGGAAAATTTGTTAAATGGCATTCGCGTTCTAAAACCGCTAATCTATCAAATGACTTTGCAAAAACCATACACAGACGAAAGCAAGCGCCTACGTCAACTCAAGCATGAGGGATCAAAAAAATATTATTGGAAATTCAGAAACTGCAACGAAAACATTCGTAAGCCCAAGTGATCCAAGCAAGTCGTTGAAACTCGCTTGAAAGGGACTGGTATGCATTGGGCGGAGAAGTTATCTATCATCAATACCCAAAAAACGAAACCTAACCGCTGGCGCAATTTCAAACAAGGCAAGGCTTTATATCAGTGCAAAACTGACCTGCCGAAACTTTAATACAAACCCGCCCAGAAAACTGTGTTTGACATCCTTCTATTTTTTTGCTACACTGTAAGTTGTCAGACAATTAAACCGAAGGCTAACAGCAAATGACAACCCTCCTCATAAAAAACGCACATATTGTTACCATGGACGACCATCAACGGGAAATTCCAGAGGGTGGTCTTTTTATTCGAGACGGAATCATTGAGCAGGTCGGTTTGACCTGCGATCTCCCATCCGCCGCTGATGAAGTCCTTGACCTCAATGGTCACGTTGTTCTGCCTGGGCTGGTCAACACTCACCATCATTTTTATCAAACTCTCACGCGCGCCGTGCCCGCCGCTCAGGATGCAAACCTTTTCAATTGGTTGAAAACTTTGTACCCTATTTGGGCGCGTCTCACGCCTGACGATATTTTTATTTCGACTCAGACCGCACTGGCAGAACTTGCCCTTTCTGGATGCACCACTGCATCGGATCATCTCTATCTTTTTCCAAACGGATCAAAACTGGACGATGAGATTGCTGCGGCCTCCGAAATCGGGGTACGCCTGCAAGCATCGCGCGGCTCCATGAGTCTTGGCGAATCCAAAGGCGGACTCCCGCCCGATTCAGTGGTGGATAGCGAGGAAAACATCCTCAAAGATTCACAACGTCTGATCGAAAAATATCATGACGCCAAGCATGGCGCGATGACCCAGATTGTGCTTGCACCATGTTCGCCGTTCAGCGTCACCACAGACTTGATGAAACAGTCCGCAATACTGGCGCGCGAATATGGCGTGCATCTGCATACGCATCTTGCCGAAACTGAAGACGAAGAACAATTTTGTATGCAGATGTTTGGTCACCGTCCTGTCGGATACATGCAGGAGGTCGGCTGGGTTGGCAATGATGTATGGTTTGCGCACGCGGTTTGGGTCAATGACGAAGAGATAAAAGTCTTTGCCAAACATGACTGCGGCGTGGCGCATTGTCCCACCTCGAATATGCGGCTTGCCTCAGGCATTGCACCCGTCAAAGAGTACCGTGCCGCTGGCGTGAATGTCGGCTTGGGCGTGGATGGCTCCGCATCCAATGATGGCTCGCATCTGCTGGCGGAAGTCCGCAATGCGATGCTGGTTTCGCGTGTGAAAGAAGGCATGACCGGATATTCCCTGTCCAATGATCCCAATCGCAAACTAATGACCGCGCGCGACGCTTTGCATCTTGGCACACGCGGCGGGGCGGCGGTTTTGGGTCGCATCGACATCGGGAGTTTGGAAGCAGGCAAATGCGCCGACTTCTTTGCTGTCAATTTGAATAAACTTGGCTACGCAGGTATGCACGACCCGGTCTCGGCGATTGTCTTTGGTCAATCCATGAATGTGGATTACACGGTGGTGAACGGGAAGTTCATTGTGAAGGATGGTCAATTGGTGACCATGGATGAGCGTAAATTGATTGAAAAACATAACAGAGCTGCCAAGCGACTATTGGCTGGCTAAAAGGATTCTGTTGATGGATATATTAACCAGTATGTTGATTGCGCTTTCCATGGGAGTTCCTGGATTAGTCATTGCAGGTTTATCTCTGATCTTAATGCTGCTTGCCTTGATTAGAAAAGAGGTGGGCTTGATGTTGGCAGCCGCTTTTCTAATTATCCCCATCGCTTATGCGATGGGCGCCTGGACCGGGCTTTTTCTGTTTGTGCGGTTGCTGCCAATCTTTCCATTATTATCCGCTTTTGCCATCAGTAGGGATGAAACTTTGTTTGCATGGGTTTTACCGCTTCCACCTTTTGGCTACCTTGTTTACATCCTTTTTGTTCTTATCGCTTCCGATTTCAAGGGCTTCTAGCTTGCAAAAAACATACTCACAGGAATCATAGAAATGACTTCATCCACCAAACTTACACTCTCTCTCGTTGATGTAGCCATGGGGCGCGCCCATGCTGACCTCGTGATCCGTGACGGTAAATGGGTCAGCGTGCAGTCAGGCGAAATTGTTCCACATACCGACATTGCCATTGTTGGTGGTCATATTGCCTATGTGGGTTCAGATGCCAGTCACACGATTGGAAAAGAGACAAAAATTATTGAAGCCAAAGGCCGTTATCTCGTACCAGGTTTGCTGGACGCGCACATGCATGTTGAATCAGGCATGGTCACAGTGACCGAGTTTGTACGCGCGGTAGCCGTGCGCGGCACGACGGGCATGTTCATCGATCCGCATGAGATCGCGAATATCTTTGGCTTGAAGGGTGTCAAATTGATGGTGGATGAAGCCGCCAAACAGCCCATTCATGTCTGGGTGCAAATGCCTTCGTGTGTGCCCTCTTCACCGGGATTTGAGACTCCGGGCGCTTCGATTGGTCCCAAGGAAGTTGCGGAGGCGATGCAATGGAAGGGCGTCATCGGTCTCGGCGAGATGATGAATTTCCCCGCCGTATATATGGGCGACAAGAAAATGCTTGATGAAATGACCGTAACTCACGCGGCCGGGAAGACCATCGGCGGACATTATCCTTCGCCCGATCTTGGTCTGCCGTTTCATGGCTATGTCGCAGGCGGGGCAGAGGATGACCACGAAGGCACAAAGGTTGAGGATGCCATTGCGCGTGTACGGCAGGGGGTGAAAGCCATGCTTCGTTATGGTTCTGCCTGGCATGACGTAGCTTCGCAGGTCAAAGCGATTACCGAAAAGAAATTGGATTCGCACCGGTTCATCCTTTGCACAGACGATTCACATGCCGCCACGCTCGTGCAGGAAGGTCACATGGATCGTGTGCTGCGCCATGCGATTGGCGAAGGTCTCAGCCCGATGACTGCCATCCAAATGATGACGATCAACGCCGCTGAACATTTTGGGCTTACGAAAGAAATGGGCATGATCGCACCCGGGCGCTGGGCGGATGTACTGCTTGTGGGTGACTTGATGAATTTCAAAGCGGATGTGGTCATTGCCAAAGGACAGGTGATCGCTGAGGCTGGCGAATTACTGGTCAAATTGCCGTCGGTGAAATACCCCAAGTGGGCAACCAAGTCTGTGCATTTGAAGAGAAATCTCAAGGCGGCAGATTTTGCCCTTCGGACGAGAGCAGCCGACGGGGTCGAAGTTGAGGCGCATGTCATCGGTGTGATCGAGAATCAGGCGCCCACGCGTCATCTTAGGATGAAGGTCAAGGCAGAAGGCGGCGAAGTCAAATCAGATTTGAAACGCGACCTTGCGAAAATTGCGGTGGTGGAACGTCATCGAGCAACGGGTAAGGTCACGGTGGGATTGGTGAATGGTTTTGAATTTACAAGGAAATGCGCAATCGGTTCGACGGTGGTGCATGACAGTCATCACATGATTGTGGTGGGGACGGATGATGAGAGCATGGCGGTTGCCGCGAATGAACTGGCAAAGTGCGGCGGTGGTCAGGTGGCGGTGATCGATGGTGAAGTGGTCGGGTTGGTGGAGTTGCAGATCGCGGGCTTGATGTCGCATGAACACGCGGAGATTGTGGCGCAGAAAGCCACAACAGTGCTGGAGGGATTCAAGGCTTGCGGCTGTGAATTGAACAACCCAAACATGCAATTGAGTTTGCTTGGACTGGTGGTGATCCCTGAGTTGCGTATTTCTGATATGGGACTTGTGGACGTGATCAATTTTGATTTTATATCTGTGTTGGATGATTGAGAGAATATGTCAAACTTTCCTTTTCAACGTTTACAGGTTGACCTTGCCGCGTTAATTGCGCGCACTTCTGCCGGACAGCGTTTGCCATCTGAACCTGTGCTTGCAAAACAACTTGGCGTTTCGCGTGCCACTTTGCGCGACGCCATGCGCACCTTTGAAACGCAGGGACTTATTCGCCGCAGGCAGGGTTCCGGCACGTTTGTGGTTGGCAAGGTGCAGGCGCTTGAAAGTGGGCTTGAAGTCCTGGAGAGTCTCGAGACGATGGCAAATCGTCTTAATCTTGAGATTTCCGTCAGCAATTTGAAAGTAGAACAAGAAACGGCGGATGAGGATATCGCTGCAAGTTTGAACCTTAGTGTGGGCGTGCCTTTGTTGTGTGTGCGTCGCGTGATCCGTGCGGATGATCGCCCGGTTGCCTATCTGGTGGATACGTTGCCGCAGGATGTACTAAATCTGGATGGCCTGCCTGATGATTTTCGTGGCTCTGTTCTGGACTTTTTGCTGGAACGCGGCGATTCTTTGAAGACCTCGCGGGCCAACATCAGTGCGATTGGTGCAACTGCCGAAGTTGCAAAGGTGCTTGAAATTCAACGTGGAGATGTGTTGTTGCATATATATTCACAGTTGTTTGATAAAAGCGGCAAGGCCGTGGATTATTCCTTGAGTTATTTCATTCCGGGATATTTCCACTTTCACGTCGTCAGACGGGTAGGAACTGCCTAGTTGTTAATCTGATTGCATCAGTACAATCAGCCATATCAAATTTATGAGGTGTGTAAATGAGTAAAGTAGATGAACTAAAGAAAAAAGTACAGGATAATCGCGACGATATTATCAAATTCATGCGCGATATTGTTGCCATTCCCAGCATGGAAGGCCAATTGAAAGATGTCGGCGAGCGCATCCAGTCCGAGATGCGGAAGCTTGGTTTCGATGAGGCGCGCTTCGACAAAATGGGCAACACTATTGGTCGTATTGGCAATGGACCCAATGTGATTGTCTTCGACTCGCACATTGACACCGTGGGTGTTGGCGACCCTAGCGAATGGGACTGGGATCCGTTCGTGGGCAAAGTGGAGGATGGCATTCTATATGCGCGCGGCGCGTGCGATGAAAAAGGCAGCACCCCCGGCATGGTATATGGCATGGCATTCGCTCGTGATCTGGGCTTTCTTGATGGCTACACCGCCTACTACTTCGGCAACATGGAAGAGTGGTGCGATGGTATCGCGCCCAACGCCTTTGCCGAAGCTGACCCCAAAGTAAAGCCTGATTTTGTGGTCATTGGTGAGCCGACCAAGATGAACGTTTATCGCGGGCACAAAGGACGCATTGAGTTGAAGATCACCGCCAGCGGCCGGTCGGCACATGCGGCGTCGCACTACCTGGGCGATAACGCCGTGTACAAAATGATGGCGATCATCACGCAAATTCGCGAGCTGGATCGTCGAATGCGCTTCGGCATGGGCTATCATCCGGTACAGGGCTTTCCCTCCATCGCGGTGACCGACGTTTCGGCGCGCACGGCTTCACTCAACGCGGTACCCGATCAGTTCACGATCTTTATTGACCGTCGCATCACTTCCAACGAGCCGCACGACGAGGTTATTGAGCAGATCAAGGGGCTGATTCCTGACTATTTGCAGGAAGAAATCCTGGTCGAAGAGCTGTTCTACGATGCGCCGTCTTACACGGGCTTTGTTTTTCCGGTGGCGAAGTTCTTCCCACCCTTCCTACTGGATGATGCGCATCCATTAACCCAGGCGGGGCAACGCACTATCGAGGCGCTGTGGGGAGAGAAGCGGACATTGGGAACGTGGGACTTCTCGACCAACGGCACCTATTGGGCCGGTAAGGCTGGCATCCCCTCCATTGGTTTTGGTCCTGGCGATGAGAAAACCGCGCACATGCGCAACGAAAATGTGGCGCTCGACGACGTGGTACTCGCCACAGAGTTCTATGCGTTGCTGCCGAAGATGCTGAGTGAGAAAGTTAAGTAATTTTCCCTCACTCAACCCTTTCCCTGACGGAAAGGGTTGAGTGAGGGTGAATCGCCAAGAAGGATTCATAGAGCAGAGGAAAATTTGTAGCCGTCCAAAATCTTTTCACAATTGAACAGGAGGTTCGTATGCGTAGTTTTGCTGGTCGTGACATTCTTTCACTTAAGGAGTTCGAGCGAAACGAGTTCTTCCATGTGTTTGATGTTGCCGCGAAGATGGAGCCGATTGCCCGCTCCCGCCGTAATGTGGAGATGCTGAAAGAGAAGACGCTTGTCGCCGCTTTCTATCAGCCGTCCACTCGTACCCGTCTGGCGCACGAATCAGCCATGCACCGTCTCGGCGGGCATGTTGTTGGGTTTGCTGATCCGAAGATGACCCGCGCCGGTGACTTCTACCAGGAGTCCATCAAGGATACTGTCAAAATGCTGGAATATTATGGCGACGTGATCGTCATGCGCCACTTCCAGCAGGGAGCGCCGCACGAGGCCGCCAAATGGGCCAGCATCCCGATTATCAACGGCGGCGACGGATGGGGCGAGCATCCGACTCAAATCCTCACCGACCTGTACACTGTTCTGCGTGAAAAAGGACGCATTGACGGCTTGAAATGGCTGGCTGTCGGTGATATGCGGATGCGCACCATGCACTCACTTGGGTACGCTCTCAGCCAATTTGACTGCCCCATCACCTTCGTCGCCCCACCAGACATGGGATTGACTGACGAGTTCAAAGCAGAGCTCAAACAGTTCAGCGTTGATTTCACCGAGAAAGACCATGTAGAACAGGCCATTGCAGAAGCGGATGTAATTTTGGTCGAACCGGTTGTCCAGCCCGATTACTCCAAGAGCCGTGATGACCGCACAGGCGAACTCAATCTCACGCCAGCCAACTACAGAATCACACGTGAGTTGTTGGAAACGAAGGCCAAATCGGATGCGATCCTGCTCCACTCACTCCCGCGTATGGACGAAGTCCCTCTCGATGTGGATATCACCAAGTGGTCACGCTACTGGCAGGAAGCCGCCAATGGCGTTGTTATGCGGATGGCTCTGCTGGCGCTTGTTTTAGGCGCAACGGAATAGATGGTTTCACTTTGACAATGTTTGGTAGTTGGGCGGTTTGTGGCAACGATTAAACCGCCCAACTATTGTGTTGATTGATTCAAAAAGGAGACAACTACCGATATTGGATGCTTTGTGATTTGATATATCCAGGTTCAGGAATGATACCCATGAAGATTTTAGAAATACGTCGACACTCCATTCGCTCCCCGTTAAGCGATCACCTTAATCAGATGGGCGTAACGCTTGCGCGTCTTGTCGGTCAGAATATTGGTCCGTTTGACCGTGTGCTAACCTCCACGCATCCGCGTGCATTTGAAACTGCCATCGCGATGGGATTCGCTGTCGATGAACAAAATGAGATTATGAATACCTACGGCGGTGCTGTAGAAAAAGAAGCGCCATGGCCGCAGCCCTTTCGTAATTATTCCGAGATCATTAACCATAACGGCGCAGCCAATAGGTATGCACACAAAATGGCGGAATATTATGCCGCTGTAATGGATTTTATTTCTGAAGGACGCTCGACGCTGGTGATCAGTCATGGCGGCGTTGTTGAAATGAGCGTTGTTGGTTGTTTGCCTGATGCTGATTTTTCCACCTGGGGGGATTCGGTGGAATATTGCGAAGGCGCAAGGTTATATTGGGATGACGGGTTTGTCCGCGCGGAAGTATTGCGCGTGAATAAATAAATAAAATTAAAAACAGGAGATAAAAATGCAAACAAATTTTCGTGGTCGTGATTTCATTGGTGATCTTGACTTTACTAAAGAGGAAGTCGAAACAGTTTTGGAAGTTGCCTGGGACTTAAAGCGCAAACGCGCTCTTGGCGAGCCGCATCCATACCTGCGCGATAAGGTTCTGGCGATGTTATTCTTCTTCTCCTCCACCCGCACCCGCGGATCCTTCGAGGCGGGCATGGCACAGCTTGGCGGTCACGGCGCTTTCATTGACAGCAACACCACTCAGATATCACACGGCGATACACCTGTGGAAATCGGCGAGATCTTTGGCCGCTATTTCGACGGCATTGCCATTCGTCATTGTGACTACGGTGACGGCAACAAATACCTGAACGCAGTCGCGAAGAATTCTCGTGCGCCTGTCCTGAACATGCAATGTGATATTTACCATCCCTTCCAATGCCTCGCTGACCTGATGACCATCATGGAAAAGAAGGGCAAGGACTTGCGCAAGAAGAAGATCGTTGTTTCCTGGGCGTATGCCGCATCCTACCTCAAGCCGATTTCTGTGCCGCAGTCACTCATCCTTCAAATGCCGCGCTTTGGCATGGATGTGACTTTGGCTTACCCGCCCGAGTTCCCGCTTATGCCTGAGATCGTTGCGCAAGCCAAGGAACAAGCCAAGATCGCCGGCACCAATTTCGAGATCATCGACACCAAAGACGGCATGACAGAGGCTTGCAAAGATGCCGATGTGATCTATGCCAAGTCATGGGGTCCGCTCTTGACCACGACCGATAAGGTTGAAGGCAAAAAACTCCAGGATATGTACAAGAATTGGCTGATGGATGATGCAAAACTCAAGGTTGCAAAACCCGGCGCGATTTACATGCATCCATTGCCAGCCGACCGCGACGTCGAAGTCACCAGCAGCGTGTTGGATGGTCCTCAGTCCGTGGTATTTGACGAAGCCGAAAACCGCCTGCACGCGCAAAAAGCCGTCATGGCGTTGACGATGGGATAAGATACAAGGGAAAAAAGTAAAAGGTGAGAAGTAAAAAGTCGGCAGTTTTCCGCTTTATACTTCTCCCTTCTCACCGCTTTCCCAAAGGAAAACTATGACTAATAAACTTGCTGTAATCGCCATCGGTGGCAACTCGCTTATCAAAGATGATAAAACGGTCACTGTTGAAAGTCAGTATCAGGCTGCCAAAGAAACCTGCGTGCATATCGCAGATATGATCGAGCAGGGCTGGGATGTGGCTATCGGTCACGGGAATGGACCCCAGGTTGGCTACGTTTTGCGCCGTTCTGAAATCGCAGCCAAGACTGCTGGAATGCACGAAGTCCCATTGGATGTGTGCGGAGCGGATACTCAGGGCGCAATCGGTTATGCTTTGCAGCAGAACCTGCAAAATATTCTGTATCAACGCGGCATCAAGAAGAAAGTTGTCACCGTCATCACCCAGGTACTCGTGGACAAGGATGACCCCGCTTTCTCCAAGCCGACCAAGCCAATTGGCAGTTTCATGGATCAAGCCGAATCGGAACGCCGTCAGCGCGAGCAAGGCTGGACGGTTGTTGAAGACGCCGGGCGCGGTTTTCGACGTGTGGTTGCATCGCCGTTGCCAAAGGAAATTGTTGAACTGGAAACCGTTCAAACCCTTTTGGAAAAAGGCATTATCACCATCACAGTCGGCGGCGGCGGCATCCCAGTCATTGACCCCGGCGACGGCAACTACGAAGGTATTGCCGCCGTGATCGATAAGGATTTTGCCTCATCCCTGCTGGCGCGCCAGATCAATGCGGACCTGTTCGTCATCTCGACCGCTGTTGAAAAGGTCGCTGTCAACTTTGGCAAACCCGAACAGAAATGGCTCGATAAAATAACCCTCGCCGAAGCCAAGGCTTATCTTGCTGAAGGCACGCATTTTGCCAAAGGCTCGATGGCTCCAAAGATCCAGGCTGTGATCTGGTATCTTGAGAATGGCGGCAAGGAAGCGCTTGTCACTAATCCCGAAAATATTGGTCGCGCACTCAAAGGTGAAACAGGTACGCGGATCGTTCCGTAATTTATTTGCAGGGGCGCGCCGCCGCCGCGTCCCTGCAAAAGCATATGAAAAAAATTCATCCATCAATCACCCTCCTCTTAGCCGCCATCCTCGCTTATGGCTTGCTCATCCCACAGCTTGGTTTTTACTGGGATGACCTGCCCATGTCGTGGATCCGCTATCAATTGGGCGCGGATGCGATGACCAGATATTTTTCAACCAATCGTCCCATCTGGGCATTGTTGTATCAAGTCACCACGCATATTCTTCCGCAAGTGCCGGTGTACTGGCAGGTCTTCGCGCTTTTTTGGCGTTGGCTTGGCGCAGTTACGTTATGGGCGATTGCCCAAAAATTATTCCCGCAGCGCGAAAAATTTGCGCTCACATTAAGTTTGCTGTTTTTGCTTTATCCGGGTTTCAACCAGCAGTGGGGAAGTTATCTTTATAGCCATTTTTTCATCGTTCTTTTTTTCTTCCTGTTTTCTTTTCTCCTTATGTTGCGCGGCAAGACCATTCCTGCGCTGATATTCTCTGCCCTCAATTTATGGATGCTGGAATATTTCTTCGTCCTCGAGTTGATCCGCCCATTTATCATTTGGACTTCGCTCGAAGCGGAATCCCTCACCCCAAAGGAGCGCCTCGCGCGCACCCTCAAGCTGTGGACTCCCTATCTGGCAGTTTTCGCCCTTGCGGTTTTTTCGCGCGTCTTCATATTCAATAACCAGATCTATGGCTTTAGTATCAAAGACGAACTTGTCAAAGCGCCAATTGAGACTATCGCTTTGCTTTTGCAAAATATCTTTTCCAGCCTGTGGACGGTCACAGGCGCGGCGTGGGCGCTGGCATTTCAATTCCCGAACCCGCCTATTGATGGTCCGCGGATTACTGTGATTTACTCGGTGGTGGTGGTCGCTGTCGCAGGGTTGGTCATGTTTGGGTGGCGCAATCAGGCTCAGGTTGAGGAAAGAAGCGGACAAAATACTTCGACAGACTCACTATGGTGGGTGATCGCCCTCGGCGTCATTATGCTGTTTCTGGGCGGTCCTCCTTTTTGGCTGGCGAACATCCCCGTTTCTCTTGGATTTCCTGCCAACCGCGCCACGCTATCCTTTGTGCTTGGTGTGAGTTTTATATTTGCGGGCTTGCTTGAATATATTCCAACGAAAATAAAATATGCTGTTGCTGTCGCGTTCATTGCGCTGGCGGCGGGACGTCAATTCTTGTGGGCGAACGAATTCCGCCGCGACTGGACCTATCAGAAAAATTTATTCTGGCAAATGACCTGGCGCGCGCCAGGTTTGGGAAAAAATACAATCGTTTTGATAAACGAGGAACTTGAATATTACGCAGATAATTCACTGAGCGCGGCGTTGAACTGGGTTTACGCGCCTGATAATCATACAGATGTGGTTGATTATGTTTTGTTCTACCCGACCAACCGTACCAGCCTGTCTTTGAAATTGGATACGCCTGTGAGCTATGATTTTCTCGCAGGTAAATTTGGCGGCAACACATCGCAGGCGGTTGTTTTTTATTATTCACCACCGCGCTGTCTGCGTTTGCTTGACCCTGAGATCGATGGTGAAAATCACATAATCGATTCTCTTTTGCGTGATGCCGCTTTGTTATCTTCCACTGCGCCGATCTTGAGTGAATCGACTGCGCGTATGCCAGAAGTGTTTGGACCCGAACCTGCCCACGGCTGGTGCTATTATTTCCAGAAAGCCGACCTCGCGCGCCAGCTGGGGGATTGGAAAACCGTCACCCGTTTGGGCGATGTGGCTTTTGCCCTAGACGATTATCCTAATGACCCGATTGAAAGGTTTGTTTTCATCGAAGGATACGCTCATACAACAGATTGGAAAAAAGCGGTAGAATTGTCCCAGAATTCTTACAAGGTGTCCAAAAATTATGTGGGACCGCTTCTTTGTAATTTGTGGAACCGCATTGCGCGTGAAACTGAAAGTACATCAGAGCAGATGTTGGCTCTGGATCAAGTACAAAGTAAATTTAAGTGTTTGCCTTAGCGGTGCGAGATGAAGTTCTGATAAAATTGTTTAGATAACTTGAAAGGAGGCCTACGGCACAAATTGTCCTTGCAAGTTTTTGTTGGAAAATTCAAATTTCATTAAGGAGAAGAAGAATGCGTAAGAATTTCGCTCGTCTGGCTATGTTTGCCATAGCCCTCATGCTCGTCCTTTCAGCTTGTGGTGGCGCTCCCGCTGCTACACAAGCCCCTGCCGCCACAGATGCCCCTGTCGCCACTGACGCCCCGGCTGCCACTGAAGCCCCTGTTGCTACTGAAGCCCCAGCCGCTGATGCTGGTGGTTTCCAGATTCCTGAAGTTGTAGAAGGCAAGTTCAATGTCGCTATGGTTCTGATTGGACCGCACGATGATGGCGGCTGGTCACAGGCTCATTACGAAGGACTTGTGAACATCGAGGAAAACGTCCCCAATGTTCATACTGCTTATATTGAAAACGTGCCCGAAGGCGCGGATTCTGAGCAGGTTTTCCGAAGCCTTTCCCGCAAAGGCTTTAACCTGATCTTCGGCACCTCCTTTGGTTTTGGTGACCCGATGCAGGCTGTCGCCGAAGAATTCCCTGACGTGATGTACATCCATCTTACCGGTATCAATTCCAATGGCACCAACTTTGGTAATCTTATGGGCGCAATGGAAGACATGAAGTACCTGGCTGGTATGTTGGCTGGTGCTCGCGCCAAGCAGGATGGCAATCCAAAACTTGGTTACATGGCTACCTTCCCGATCCCTGAAGAAATTCGCCTTGGCAATGCCATTGCGTTGGGTATGAAAAAGACCTGTCCCGAATGTACTTTGGACATCCGTTGGCTCAACACCTGGCATGATCCCATTATCGAAAAAGAAGCTGCAGCTTCCCTGTTCGATGCTGGTGCCCAGGTTGTATTCACCGGCGCTGATACTCCTGCCGTTGCTGACGTCGCCCAGGAAAAAGGCAAATGGGGCGTCACCTATGACTGGTACGGCTCCTGCAAAGTGGATGCTTGTCTCACCGCTCCTTACTGGGTCTGGGGTCCGATCTATTCCTCCATCACCGAAAAAGTGATCGCTGGTACCTATGTCCCCGGTTGGGACTACTTCGATGCCGAAACCGGCGCTCTGGGTCTGTATGGCTTCATGGAAGGCCAGACAATGCAACCCGGTGTGGCTGATCTTGATCCAAAAGTAATTGCGATGGTAAAAGATACCCTTGCCAAGATGCTCGCTGGCGAATTCACCCGCTTTGACGTGTTCGCCGGCCCGATCAATGACAACAAAGGCAATGTAGTTCTGCCTGCGGGTCAATCCCTTGAACAGGTTGACCTTGACGCCTTCCCTGAATTTGGTCTACCATGCACAGTTGATGTGTGTATGAAGTGGTGGGCTGAGGGTATTACAGCCGAACTTCCCCAATAAAATTAGTTGACATATGGGCTAGGACTCCTTGCGGGGTCCTAGCCCTTTTTGTAAAACGTTTTGCATGAGAAACATATAAACTTTATTGCAGGAGTAGTCCAGTGACCGAACAGCCCTCCTCAACATCTGAAACACCACTTATCGTTGAAATGCGTAAAATCGTCAAACGCTTTCCCGGTGTATTGGCGAATGATCACGTTGATTTTAAGTTACTGCACGGCGAGATACACGGCTTGCTTGGTGAGAACGGCGCCGGTAAAAGTACATTAATGAATGTGTTGGCTGGTTTGTATCGCCAGGAAGCAGGTACAATTTTCGTCAATGGGGAACCGAAGGTCTTTTCTTCGCCGCGCGATGCGATCAAAGCTGGCATCGGCATGGTACATCAACATTTTATGCTTGTGCCATCGCAAACGGTTACTGAAAACATTTTGCTGGGATTGGATGAGCCGCATTTCTTTTTGCGCCTGCCTGAATATGATTCAAAGGTTGCGGAATTAGGCGAACGCTTTGGGTTAAAAGTAGACCCGCGTGCAAAAATTTGGCAGCTCTCGGTGGGGGAACAACAGCGCGTTGAAATTCTAAAAATGCTTTATCGCGGCGTGGACGTGCTTATTATGGACGAGCCGACCGCCGTGCTTGCGCCGCAGGAGATAGAAGGTTTGTTCGTCACCTTGCGCGCCATGATCGCCCAGGGGAAATCAGTTATTTTTATCAGTCATAAATTACACGAGGTTAGTACCATTGCCGACCATGTTAGTGTTTTACGTCGTGGTGTTTGCACGGCTTCAGGTGTGCCTTCAAAGGGAGTTTCACGCCAGGAATTAGCGCGTTTGATGGTAGGGCGCGAAGTTGTTTTTTCACTTGATAAAAAGCCAAGCAACCCGCAAAGTGTTGTCTTGGAAGTTGATGATATTTATGCCGAGAATGATAAAGGTTTGCCTGCTTTGCGTGGTGTTTCGTTGAATGTGCGCGCGGGTGAAATTGTCGGTGTGGCGGGTGTGGCGGGGAATGGTCAGAGCGAAATTTCACAGGTCATTTCGGGGATGCGTCAATGTAAACAGGGACAAGTCCTGTTGAATGGGGATAAAGTCAGTAACCGCACTACATTATTTGGCATTCAACATGGGATGGCGTACGTTCCTGAAGATCGTACGCATGTCGGCAGTGCGCCGAACCTCAGCATTACAGATAACGTCATCATGAAAAATTATCGCAAACCGCCGATCTCAAATAACGGTTTGTTGGATATGAAAGCCGCAACCAAACTTGCGAATGAACTTAAACTGGCTTATGACATTATTGTTCCCAATGTTTCCACGCCTGTTCGATTGTTGTCGGGTGGGAATCTTCAACGTGTGATTTTAGCGCGCGAAATTTCCGGGCTGCCTGCCTTTATGGTTGCGGTTCAACCAACCCGCGGGCTGGATGTTGGTGCGATTGAAGGTGTCCAGCGTTTGCTGCTTGCCCAGCGCGAGGCGGGCGCTGCTGTCTTGCTTATTTCTGAAGAACTGGAAGAACTGCTTTCGTTGAGTGACCGTATTTATGTGATCTACGAAGGAAAGATCATGGGTGAGGTAAAGGTTGGAGGCTCGGACACAGATGAGAGATTGGTTGATGTAATTGGTCAGATGATGACGGGCACTCCGCTCGATCAAATCCAAAAAGAAGGAGCCGTTGCATAATGGCTGAGTCGACATCTATAAAACAAAAAATGCCGTTCCGTATTCGTATTGAGCCACGTCTGAGTGAGCCACCTGCATGGTATCCCGCATTGGTTTCTTTTGGCGCGCTTATCGTTGCCTTGATACTGGGTGGTATCCTGATCACATTGGCTGGCGGCGATGCGCTTCGTTCCTATCAACATATTGCCAAGGCTTCGTTTGGTGATATTGGTGTGCTTTCAGATACCATTGTAAAAGCGACGCCGATCATTTTAGCGGCATTGGCGTGTTCGGTGGCGTTCCGCATGAAGTTGTGGAACATTGGTGCAGAGGGACAATTCATTATGGGTGCGTTCGGCGCGAGTGCAATTGTGCTTGCGCCTGTTCTGCCCGCGGATACTTCGCGCTGGATATTTATTCCAGTGATGATGCTGGCAGGCATGGTGGCGGGCGCGATCTGGGGATTTATCCCTGGCTATCTAAAAGCAAAATTTAACGTAAATGAAATCATCAGTACGTTGATGCTGAACTATGTCGCAGTGGCGTGGGTAAACTTTTGGATCTTTGGCGTGTGGACGGAGGGCGGCTTTCAAATGACTCCCAAGTTCCCCAATGGCGCCTCGTTGCCGCGTTTGCTGGAGTTATCCAAAACCTTTCCTGCTGTCCGCGGATTGACCACGCACTTCGGATTGTTGATCGGGATTGTAGCCGCGATTGTTTTATGGTTCATTATCTTCCGCAGTCGGTGGGGATATGAGATTCGCTTGATTGGCGACAATCCACAGGCGGCGAAATATGCAGGCATTAATATTACGCAGAACACAATCTGGGTGATGATGCTCTCCGGCGCATTGGCGGGTTTGGGCGGCATGTCTGAAATCGCGGGTGTTGTCCATCGTTTGCAAACTGCGCCAATTGCGGCAGGATATGGCTTTACGGGAATCATTGTTGCATGGCTGGCAAAATTGAATCCGATCGTGATCATCTTTGTTTCCATATTGTTTGGCGCGTTGATCCTCGCGGGGCGTGAAATTCAACCTTCGGGTGTCCCAAAAATGATCCAGGGAATTATTCTTGTCTGTCTTATCGCCAGTGATTTCCTGTTGCGATATCGAATTATTATTTCACGCGGTGAGGAATAATCATGGACTTTACGATTATCTTACAGGCAGGCATTGCAAGTGGAACTGTGCTGTTGTTCGCAACCATTGGAGAATTGTTTTCGGAGCGTGCTGGTGTTCTAAACCTAGGTGTGGAAGGCATGATGTTGATTGGCGCGATGAGCGCATTTAGCACAACCATCGCAACAGGCAATCCGTGGTTGGGCGTGCTTGCGGCTATGTTTGTTGCAGGACTTCTAAGCCAGGTCCACGCTTTCATTGTGATCACTTTACAGGCAGATCAGGTTGTCAGCGGGCTTTCACTTACTTTTCTGGGAACAGGCATCAGCTTGGTGTTAGGCGAGGGCTTGAGTAAGGCAGGGACGGTTTCGCTCCTGCCGAACTTCTCGATCCCGTTACTTAGTCTGATTCCAGTATTGGGAAAAATATTTTTTACCAGTCAAAGTGTGCTGGTTTACATTGGCTATTTGCTTGTTCCATTATCATGGTATTACATAAATCACACACGCCCGGGGTTGCACTTGCGCGCAGTGGGCGAATATCCATCTGCAACGGACGCGTTGGGTATTAATGTTTTTCGTATGCGCTATTTCTATGTCTTTGTCGGCGGTATGCTGGCTGGATTGGCAGGCGCGACGATTAGTCTGGCAGTTTCGCCGGGTTGGTTCAGCGAATTAACCACAGGCGGGCAGGGGTGGATCGCAATTGGATTGGTGATCTTCGCGCAATGGGATCCGATCCGCGCGGCTGTTGGCGCATATGCATTCGGCGCCCTCCGCCGCCTTATTTTGGATATTCAAGGTCCATTACTTTTATTGGGTTTTGCGAATCCTTTTTATTACAACCCGTATCTGGGCTTCTTCCTTCAAATGCTGCCCTATCTTTTCACCGTTGTTGTCCTGGTGATCGGCTCACGCGAAGCCATGCGGAAACGCATTGGCGCGCCTGCCGCGTTGGGCAATCCCTATATTCGTGGTGAACGCGGAAAATAAAATTTTTGATTTGAGTTAGACAAAAAAGCCTCTGGGGTGATTGGAAAGTCACCCCAGAGGCTTTTTTCAAGCTGAATTTTGTAGCGCATGGAATAATGATGAAGAATATCACTTGAAATTGCATGTGAATTATGATACAAATTGACAAACGTCAGACGACTGCCAATTAATGCTTGCACAAAACCATGCGTATTATTCAATCAAAATCCGTTGCCAATCAGGTCGAAGAGGTTCTTCGCGAACGAATTCGCGATGCAACCTATTCTCCGGGGAGCCGCATTCCGTCAGAAAGTGAACTCTCTGATGAGTTTGGCGTGAGCCGGGCTACAGTCAGAACGGTGCTCGCCAAACTGGCGGTGAATGGTCTCATCTTGAGACGGCAGGGCAATGGTACATTCGTAAATGCCAGGGTTGGAGAATTAAGCGCCCATTCGGGGAATTTATGGGATTTTGTGTATTTGATCGAAAGCAACGGCTTTACGCCATCCATCAAAACACTTTCGATCGAGCACAGGGCGGCAACCGAAAAAGAATCCATTGCATTGGGAATTGAATTGGGTGAGGAATTATTGTCGATGACCAGGTTATTTTACGCAGACGATAAACCGGTGATCCTGGCAAGTAATGTGGTGCCTGTGTCGTTTGTGCGCGAACCGATTGACCAGATAGAAGGAAATCTGCCAATTCGGGAGATTTTGCAAAAGTATTGTTATGAAGAAATCGCTTTTGCGATTACAGACATCAGGTCAAAAATAGCGGGGCAGGAAATAAGATCAATTTTGGGTAATGAATTGGACCATGCTATTTTGGAGCTCCAACTTTCATTTTATAGCAAGGATAACCTGCCACTGGCACTTGGACTCAATTATTTCAATGATGCCATTTTGCGCTTGTGCCTGGTTCAGGCATGGAATTAACCATTTGTTTGATACCTGCGTGAGTACCCTCTGAACATATCTTTGCGGAGACTGAGTGCCCAATGCAATCTCGATTAAATTCCCTAATTGACGCTTTGTTACCTGTGCTGGCGACACTAGCCGCCCTGCTTGTTGGCGCGGTGATGCTGATATTTTTGAAAGTTAATCCGATCGTCGCCTACAAAGCACTATGGGACGGTGCTTTTGGCAGTTCCAATGCCTTTGCAGAGACGCTGGTCAAGGCTACGCCTTTGCTTCTGGTCGGACTGGGGATCTGCATCTCTTTCCGCGGCGACGTGATCAATATCGGCGGTGAAGGGCAGATGATTATCGGCGCAGTCTTCGCAACGTGGGTTGGCTTGACTTTGACCGGTCTGCCTGGCTGGTTGACGATAACTCTGTCCATGCTGGCGGGATTTTTAGGCGGGGCGATTTGGGGCGGCATCCCCGGCGTGCTCAAAGCTTATTTCAGCGTGAATGAGATCCTAAGTACTGTGATGATGAATGCCATCGCGGTCCAGTTGATGAACTTCCTTCTGCGTGGACCGATGATTGATCCAGAGCAGGCTTTAAAGGCTTCGCAAATTCCGCAGACTGCGCGCCTCGAGGAAATTTTCCGCCTGCCGCGTCTGGTTCCTACTCGTTTACATCTCGGCGCTTTGATTGCGGTCATTCTCGCAGTGCTTGTTTACATCCTTTTGTGGCGCACCACACTTGGATATCGCATCCGCGCTGTGGGACAGAATCCACACGCCTCGCGTTACGCGGGCATCAAGGTTCAGCGTTATATAGTTCTTGCCTTGTTGCTTAGCGGCGCTTTTGCAGGACTCGCAGGCGCGACCCAGGTCTTTGGTGTAAATTATCGTATGATCACAGACGGCTCCTCCTCGGGCTTTACGGGAAGCGCCGGCTTCAATGGGATCGTCGCCGCATTGTTTGGGGGCTTGCATCCGATCCTGACCATCCCTGCCTCTATATTGTTCGGCGCGCTCCTTGTGGGCGCAAACAAAATGCAAAGGGTTGTGCAGGTTCCTTCGGCTTTGATCACAGCTTTGAATGGACTGGTGGTTGTTTTTGTCGTCAGCAGTGAAATATTGCGGAAGAGACGACAGCAAAGGAGGGAGGCGGTTGCCAAGCGCGAGAATGACTCTTCGCCGCCCCCTTCGGGATCGGGCGACAAGCAACTAAATCAAGCGGAGGCGGGATCATGATTTCTGACCTTTTTTCTGTCACTGTATTAATTGGCATTCTGGCTTCTGGAATTCGCCTGTCCACTCCATATTTATACGCAGCGATTGGCGAGACCTTTGGGCAAAAAAGCGGGGTGCTTAACCTGGGCGTGGAAGGGCAGATGCTTTTGGGGGCTTTCGCCGCCTTCTATGTGGCGCTTACAACTGGGAATCTGTGGCTTGGTGTGTTGGCTGCCATGATCGTCGGCGCATTGATGGGACTGGCGATGGCGTACGTCACCGTCAATCTGCATGCTCAACAGGGTATCAGTGGCATCGGCTTTTATCTTTTTGGACTGGGTATGAGTGACCTGCTTTTCCAGAAGTTGATGGGTACTGTGGAAACGGTCAAAGGTTTTCCCGAAATTTATTTCCCCGGTTTGAGCGATATTCCCGGCATTGGAAAAATTTTCTTCAGCCAAAACATTCTGGTCTATGGCGCGTATCTGCTTGTTCCCCTCGCCTGGTTCGTGTTGAACAAAACCACCCTCGGATTGAAGATCCGCTCGGTTGGTGAAAACCCCGATGCGGCAGATTCACTTGGGGTGAGCGTGGCACGCATCCGATATTTCACGATCATCCTTGGTGGGACGCTCTCCGGGGTCGCAGGCGCATCCATGTCCATCGCTTTGTTGAATGTTTTCCAGCAGAACATGACCAGCGGGCTTGGCTTTATCGCAGTTGCCTTGGTTTACTTTGGCGCATGGCATCCCGTTGGTGTTTTGGGCGGCGCTTTGTTATTTAGTTTGATCAACTCACTGCAACTGTGGATTCAGGTTTTGGGAATTCCGATCCCATCCGATATTGCGGTGATGATGCCGTATGTGGTTACGATTTTGGTGTTGGTTGCCACTGTGTCGAGAGTTCGCGCCCCATCAGCTTTGACGAAACCCTTTGAGCGGGGCGATTAATCCATGGAAAGGAGGTGGTGCATCGGCTAAACATCTGAATTTGAATTTCGAAACAGGACAATTGTCCCGTCGAAAGATAAGTATCTATCCATATTTTATTTAAGGAGAAGAAGATGAAAAAGTTTGTTTGGTTTTTGCTCACCCTGGCGCTCGTGTTGAGTGCCTGTGGCGCCCCCGCTACCGAAGCGCCTGTTGCCACTGAAGTTCCTGCTATGACTGAAGCCCCCGCTCAAGCAACCGAAGCACCTGTCGCTACCGATGCGCCCGCTATGGAACCTTTCCGCGTGGCTGTGGTGATGCCCAGCAGCACCACTGATCTGGCGTTTGGTCAGTCGATGTATGATGCTCTCGTCCGTGTTCAGGAAGAAATGGGCGCAGATAAATTCGAGTTCGTTTATTCCGAAGGCATGTTCGTTGTGGATGATGCCGCCGCTGCCATCCGTGACTATGCAACCCAGGGCTTTGACCTGGTGATTGCTCATGGCTCACAGTATGGTTCTTCCCTGCAGGAAATTGCCCCTGACTTCCCCGATACCAGCTTTGCCTGGGGCACCACGGTGGATACCTTTGATCAGCCCAATATCTTCGCCTATGAAGCGGCTTCCCAGGAAGGCGGCTATGTCAACGGCGTGTTGGCTGCGACCCTTTCCACCAGCAAGATTATTGGCGTTGTAGGACCCATTGAAACTGGTGACGCCAAGTTGTATGTGGACGGATTCCAAGCTGGTGTGAAGGCAACCAATCCTGACGTTGATGTTCGTGTGAGCTACATCGGTTCCTTCTCTGATGTGGCGCTGGCCTCCGAAGCCGCGACCACCCACATCTCCGCTGGCGCCGATGTCTTGACCGGTTCCGCTCAGATGGTTGTTGGCGCAATCGGTAAAGCCGAAGAAGCCAAGGCGTTGTGGTTTGGTACTCAATCTAATCAGGCATCGCTTGCTCCATCCATTGTAGTAGCCAGCCAGGTTTACCACTGGGAAGTGGTGCTCAAAGAGATGATTGGTCTCATTCAGGGCGGCACTCTTGGTGGACAGTCCTTCACTGCCAACCTCGCCAATGGCGGACAGGTGATCGAGTTCAACGATGGCTATGCTCTTCCCGCCGAAGCCAAGACCTTGGCCGACGAGACCATTCAGGGAATCATTGACGGCACCATCACAATTACCCTGCCGAAGTAGTTTGTAAAAAAAGAGACTTCGGAAGTCTTCAAGACTTCCGAAGTCTGATCCGGTAATTTCTTTAGGATGGCACCCATGAGCGAAACCGATAAACTCCCTTCTGGACGGGATCGTATTAACAGCCTGGAAATGCGCGGCATTACCAAAAGATTCCCTGGTGTGCTTGCCAGTGACCATGTTGATTTCGACGTGAAATCCGGCGAAGTCCATGCTTTGTTGGGTGAAAATGGCGCAGGCAAAAGCACGTTGATGAAAATCCTGTACGGCTTGTATCACCCCGATGAAGGCGAGATCCTGTTGAACGGCAAGCCGGTCAGAATTTTATCGCCCAATGATTCCATCAATCTTGGCATTGGCATGATCCACCAGCATTTCATGCTCGTGCAAACAATGACCGTGGCTGAAAATGTCGCTCTGGGACTGCCATCCTCCCGCGGCGCGTTGACAGACCTCGACCGTGTCTCAAAACGAATCATCGAATTAGCCGACATCTACAGTTTGAAAATTGACCCGTCTGCCTATATCTGGCAGCTCTCGGTGGGTCAACAGCAGCGTGTTGAAATTATTAAAGCCCTTTATCGCGGCGCAGCCCTGCTCATTCTCGACGAGCCGACCGCTGTCCTCACGCCGCAGGAAGTGGATGAATTATTTGTTATTATGAATCAAATGGTCAAAGACGGTCATGGGCTGGTTTTTATCTCACACAAACTGCATGAAGTGGTTGAGATCAGCCATCGCATTTCTGTTCTGCGTGATGGACGCATGATTGGCACACGCCCCACATCTGAAACTACAAAACAAGACCTTGCCAACTGGATGGTTGGTCGTGAAATTGGCTTTACACCCGATCGCGGACAGGTGGAATGTGGCGGTCCCCGCCTGCAACTCAAAGACGTAACCTGCGGCAGTGACCGCGGCACGCCGGGCTTGCGCGGTATCAACATTGATATCTGTTCGGGTGAAATTTTAGGCATTGCGGGAGTCTCCGGCAATGGTCAACGCGAGCTGGCAGAAACCATTACAGGCTTGCGGAAAACAACAGGCGGACAGGTCATTTTGGAAGGCAGCGATATCACCGGCTTTGATCCTGCTGAAATCACCGACCGAATGCTTTCCTACATTCCCGAAGAACGGATGCGCGACGGCATGATCAAGGAATTTACGGTTGCAGAAAATATGATCCTGCGTGAGCATGAAAAAACGCCCTACTCACGCTATGGCTTCCTTAACTTGCGCGAGATTTCCCAACATGCCGATGCATTGATTGCGAAATTCCATGTCAAGACTCCTTCTCGTGAAACGCGTGCCAAGAATCTTTCGGGCGGCAATATTCAGAAGATCGTCCTGGCGCGTGAGATCTTCCGTACCCCGCGTGTCATCATTGCCGCGCAACCCACACGCGGACTTGACATCGGCGCGACAGAATACGTCCGCGGGCAATTGCTCGAACAGCGCAAACGGGGCGTGGCGATCATGCTCATTTCCGAAGACCTCGATGAAATCCTTGCGCTCTCCGACCGCATCGCGGTCATCTACGAAGGTCAGGTCATGGACATCGTCCCGCGTGCAGAAGCCACCACCGCAAAACTTGGTTTACTAATGGCAGGCGTGCATCCCGAAGAAAGAATCGCCTCAACATAAAAAGGTTTTCGATAAAAGTGTAGTTTGCATGCTTCCAAAGTCATCCACATGGAAGTACAATGAAACATATATCCATCGGTTCGGTGGTCGCTCGCTGCGCGTGCAAAGTGCAGTAGCGGCGTTGGGCGTGAAACGTCCCATCGAAAAGTGCCGCCGTCTGAGTTAGAAAGAGGACACCACCTATGAACCTATGGCAAGAATATAAACGGCCAGCTTCAATTTCTGAAGCAATACAAAACTTGACAACTGCATCCGGTCCTGCAATGCCCATCGCAGGCGGAACTGATCTGTTGCTTGATTTGAAACAAGGCCGCCATGCCCCCATCCACACCTTAATTGATTTGACTTTTGTCCCGGAGATGTCCCTGCTCGAATTGAGAGGGGATGAACTCTACATCGGGGCTGCCGTCCCAGTCAACCGCGTCGCACTCGACCCGCTAACTGGTACACACGCCCAGGCATTGGTCGAAGCCTGTAATTTGATCGCAGGCCCGCAAGTCCGCAACACGGCCACGCTCGGCGGCAATGTCGCCCATGCGCTTCCCGCCGCAGATGGCACCATCGCCCTGACCGCCCTCGAAGCCCAGGCCGAAGTTGCCAGTTACGCTCCAGCCGCCGTCCCCGGCGGCGACTCAGTAACCATACGCCGTGTACCATTCACTTCGCTCTTCCTTGGCCCGGGTAAATCGTCTATTGATAAAGCAAAAGAAATTATCATTGGCTTCTACTTACCAACTACCAAGCACCACCAGGCCTCCTGCTTCAAACGCATCATGCGTCCGCAGGGCGTGGCTTTGCCCATCTTGAATTGCGCCGTCTGGCTTGAACGCGAAAAAGATATTGTAAAAGATATTCACATTGCTGTCGGCCCCGGCGGCGCGACTCCATTCCGCGCCACTGAAGCCGAAAATACTTTGCGCGGAAACTCCTTCAACATAGAAAATTTCAACCGCACACTCGAAGCACTGCTTGGTCAGGCCCAGTTCCGCACCAGTGCCCGCCGCGCCAGCGCAGACTACCGCAAGCACATCGTCGGCGGTTTGTTCAAAGATGTTTTAGACACCGCGTGGTTAAGAGCGGGTTAACTACTGAAAAAAGGAGTCCAACGACTCCAGTCGTTGGATGTCAATAGTCAGGAGACTTTTTACGCCATTGTTTACAGAGGAAACTATAATGACCAATCAAATCTCATTTACTGTTAACGGCACCAAACATACCTTTGAATCTGTTGCGGGCGAAACTTTATCCACCCTTCTCCGTGAGCGACTTCGCCTCACTGGCACAAAGATCGGCTGTGAAGAAGCCGAATGCGGAGCATGTACAGTCCTTGTGGATGGCGAGCCGATGATGTCCTGTGTCTATCCTGCCGAGCGCGCTGATGGCAAGACCATTGTCACCATTGAAGGGCTTACCCAGCGCGTGCATGAAGAAATGAAACTTCATCCGTTGCAGGAAGCCTTTGTGGAACAAGGCGCAGTCCAATGCGGATTCTGCATCCCCGGTCAAATTATGACCGCGTATGCACTGCTCAACCACAACCCGGACCCTGACAGCGCGGATATTCGTTTTGCACTCAAAGATACGCTCTGCCGTTGCGCGGGCTATCCGTCTATCGAGAATGCGATCCTTGCCGCGGCTGAGGCTTTGCGGACAGGCGAACCGGTTCAGAAGCCGACGCACATCCCTGATTCAATTCATAATCACAAGACAGTTGGTCACAGCCACTTGCGCCCTGAAGCAGTTGAGAAGGTTACGGGCGAAGCGATCTACACTGATGATTTGGTATTCGACGGTATGTTGTTTGCCAAAGCCAAACGCGCGATGATCCCGCACGGCTTCCTGACGAAGCTTGATGTCTCCAAAGCAAAAGCATTGAAGGGTGTAGTGGCGGTTTTAACCGCCGAAGATATCCCCGGCGAACACAATCATGGACTGGTCATTTACGATTGGCCGGTGATGGTCGGTATCGGCGAGCGCATTCGATACGTAGGCGATGCTCTTGCTATTGTGGCAGCTGAGACTCAGGATATTGCCGAACAGGCGTCCGCGTTGATCGAAGCGGAGTTCGACCTCCAACCTGTCATCACGAATCCAATTCAGGCGCGTCAGGAAGGCGTCCCGCAAATCCATGAGAAGGGCAATTTGCTCAAGCATATCAAAGTCCGCAAGGGTGATATGGACGTGGGCTTTGCCAAAGCTGATCTGGTTTTTGAACACACCTTCCACACGCCGACCACTGACCACGCTTTCATCGAACCCGAGTGCAGCATTGGCGTGCCGCTGCCCGATGGTCGCATGGAAATTTATGTCGGCTCGCAAATTCCGTATCAGGATAAAACTCAGGTTGCGCGCGCGTTGGGTTGGGATGAAGATCGGGTTCGTGTCGTGGGTCAACTCATGGGCGGCGGCTTCGGCGGTAAGGAAGACATCATGGGACAAATCCATGTTGCCCTGCTTGCGAACGTAACCCAGCGCCCCGTGAAGTTATTGTTTGATCGCCACGAAAGTTTGCTCGTGCATCCCAAGCGCCACGCCACGCAGATTCGCGTCAAGATGGGCGCGATGAAAAATGGTCGCCTCGTTGCGGTGGATACCGAACTGTATGGCGACACTGGCGCGTACGCCTCGCTTGGCGAAAAGGTGATGACGCGCGCCACCACGCACGCCGCTGGTCCGTATGATGTTGAAAACGTTCGCGCCGATTGTTACGCCATGTACACCAACAATCCGCCTGCGGGCGCGTTCCGTGGTTTCGGCGTGACTCAATCTGCGTTTGCGGTTGAATCGATGATGGACATGCTCGCTGAAAAATTAAATATTGATCGCATTGATTTGCGCCGCATGAACGCGCTTCACGTTGGAAGCATCACCAACACAGGACAGGAATTGAAAGAGTCGGTTGGCTTGATGGAATGTATTGACCGTGTGGATGCGGAGATGCGCAAGCATAATTCGGATCCTTTCACGCCGATAGTTGATTCTGCCAACCCGAATTTGGTGCGCGCCTGGGGTTTTGCTTCCGCGTACAAAAACACGGGACTCGGCGGCGGCGCTCCCGATAAATCTGGTGCGGATGTGGAACTCTACGAGGATGGCACTTTCCAAGTCCGCAGTTCAGCCGCTGAACTCGGTCAGGGACTCGTCACTGTCATGCGCCTGATCGTTTCCGAAGAAATGTCTGTCGCGCCTGAGCAAGTGCGCGTGCTCGTCATGGACACTGACCTGACTCCCAATGGCGGACCCACGACTGCGTCGCGTCAAACATTCGTTACAGGTAATGCTTCGCGTTATGCCGCCAAGACTCTGCGTGATGAAATCACCGCCACGATGGCTGAAAAATACGATGTGCGCCCCGAGCAGATTCGCTACGCAGATGGCGTTGTCCACGTCAACGGACATTCAATGACATACGCAGAAATTTACAAAGAAATGAAGGCTCTCGGAAAACAGCCGCTTGTGCGCTACGAATATGAAGCGCCCAAGACCCAAGCTCTCGGCACAGGCGGTGATATGCACTTTGCTTTCTCATTCGGCGTGCAGGCTGCCGAGGTCGAAGTCAACAAGCTGACGGGCGAAGTGCGCGTTCTGAAAGTCATCTCAGCCAATGACGTGGGCATGGCGGTCAATCCGCTTGGTTTGCAGGGACAGATCGAAGGCGGCGTAATGATGGGACTTGGCAACTGTCTCACTGAAGAATTTATTGTTGAGAACGGCAATGTGGTCACAGATCATCTCGCCCGTTACCGCGTCCCTGGCATTATGCTTACGCCAGAGATTACATCCATCGTTGTCGAGCATCCTATTGCAGCGGGTCCCTACGGCGCGAAGGGAGTGGGGGAAGTCTGCAGTATCCCAACCACACCCGCCATCACGAACGCCATCTACAACGCAGTCGGCGTGCGGATTGACAAGACGCCTGTGGATCAGGAGTTGATTGCAAGGGAGATTTGGGAGAGGGAAGAGAAGTAAGAAGTAATGAGTAAGAAGTAAAAAAGGCCTCTCAGGTTTCAAGCCTGAGAGGCCTTTCTGGTTTCTACTTCACCGCAATACGTGCTTTTGGAAGTTTCTTTTTCTGAGCGGTTGCGATTGCCAATTTCTTCTTTTGTTCATGAGGTGTTTTGCGTGGGAATTGAGCTGCTTTTACTGTCTTACTTTCAATGTAAAGCGTATCATAACTCAGGTCAATCTCCCCTTGCCACTCCACTGCGCCAGATACCACGCGCGCGGTTTTGAATAAGGCGACATTTTTCAATCGCGCAAATACAGGCTTCTCAAAATATGGTTTCAAGTCAAAGATGCGTTTTTCGCCGTTCTCGAATGTTAGCAACAGGCAATAGTCTTCCTGCGGTTTGATGGATTTTACATACGGATTCATTTGTTCACCTATTTCAACGGGTCAATCTTGAAGACTTCTTCACCATTGACTGCCAGCTTCCAATCCGCATTCAACTCTTCGCGGCGGATTTCAATCCATGCTTGCACGAGACGGGTCTTGTTGTTTGGGAACTTGCCTGCAAGCAATTTTCCGTCTGCAATACTGAAGACAGCCTTATCGCTCCCGAACTCTACATGGATGTGCGGAACATGATGTTGTTTATTGTCCATGTAATACATGCGGACGATAATGCCATAGAACATGGACAGAATTGGTATGGCAATTTCTCCTATTCAGATTATATCCCGACTTTTAGTAGCAGGGTGAGACGCTGTAATCACAAACGCCATCTACAATACAGTTGGCGTGCGAATTGACAAGACACCTGTGGATCAGGAGTTGATTGCTAGAGAGATTTGGGAAAGGGAAGAAGGGTAAGGCTGAATGCAGAAGGATGAAGGATGAAAATGACTCTGCAAAGAGTCATTTTTGTGCTAAAGTAGGGACATCATCGTCATGACTAGGGAAGTTGATTATGGCACAAGAAAAACCAGAAAATCCAGAAAATCCAGCAGGTTCGCAAGCTCAGGCAAATTCAGGCTCAACAAGCGTGGGTAGTTTTAACGTTGATGGAAATGTGGACAAGAGTGTTGTTACTATTGGCAACAACAATGTCATCAATTATTACGCAGCCAATGGCGAAAAACGCGAGATGCGCACAGGTTGGTTCTTCGGTCATCGCTACGGCGACTTGGAAACCTTCACAGGTCGCGCCGCTGAACTGGACATGCTCAACGCCTGGTTGAAGAATGACAAAGATAACCTGTTGATGTTGCGCGCGTTGGGCGGGTTTGGCAAATCCGCGCTGGCATGGACGTGGTTCAACCACGTGGACCGCGCGCAATGGCAGACGGCGGTCTGGTGGTCGTTTTATGAAAAGGAGTCGGGCTTTGAGAGTTTTCTATCTGAGACGCTGAAATATCTCGGCGTGGAGGTCAAACAGTCCGCGCGGCAGCAGGTTAATGATTTGCTGGAAGCGCTGCGCGGGACGAACATCCTGATCGTGCTGGACGGCTTCGAGCGCTTGCTGCGTCAATACGGAAAGATGGATGCCGCCCTGCAACCCGATGACGAGGACGCTGACATTGACCCGTCACAGCGCGATTGTTCCTCCCCACTGACGGAAACCTTCCTGCGCGGCTTGAGCGGCGCGGGCACGAAGTCCAAAGTCTTAATGACCACGCGCCTGCCTCCGCGCGTTTTGGAGAGCGCCGACGGCAAACTGCTCAAAGGCTGCCGCGATGAGGCGCTCTCCGCCTTCTCGCCCGATGACGCGGTGACGTACTTCCACAACGAAGGCATTGCCGCCACGCGCGCGGAAATCGTCGCTGCCTGTTCCGCGTATGACTATCACCCGTTGAGTTTGAGCCTGCTGATCGGTTTGATTAATAAAAACCATGAACACAAAGGCGATATTGTTGTAGCAAGAAATTTGGATATTTTCGGTGACATCAAAACCAAGCGTCATCATGTTATCAAATATGCCTATGAAAGTTTATTGCCAGAGCGCAGGGAATTACTGAGCAAAATCTCTTGTTTTCGCGGTTCATTGGAATATGCCACCATCAAAAAAGTTTTTGACAGTCCAGATTTGGAAAAATCTTTGATTGATTTGCGTGAGCGTGGATTATTACAGACACAGAAAAAAAACGCTACGATCTGCACCCGATTGTGCGGCATTATGCCTATGACCATTTCATCGACGAGAAGCGGCGCAAAGAGGCGCACGTTCAACTTGCCATGCACTTTGTTGACGCCATGCCCGTGACGAACAAGAAGGTGAAAACGCTGGAGGACCTCGCGCCTGTCATCGAACTGTATCACCACATGGTCAGGGCGGGGAATTTGGATGAGGCAGCGAAGTTGCTTTATGAACGATTTGCAGACGCCTTGTTATATTAATTTGGTGCTTATCAACTCTATTCAGAACTTTTACGCGCTTTATTTCTCGATGGCGAAGATAAACCGCCGCGCTTGAAAAGAGAAGATGCCCAAGGATGGACTCTCAATGCCCTCTCTGCCGCCTATGCCATGAGCGGGCAACCGCGCCGCGCCGTTCCTGTTATTAAAAATGCTATTTTATTGTTGGCAGAAAAAATAGGGAACAAGGAGAATGTTGCCATCGGGCTGGGGAACGTGGCGACACAGCAACTAGTCATCGGCGCGCTGAGCGCCGCGGAGCGCAACCTGCGCCGCAGCATTGACCTCTGCCGCGAGATTGCGGATGAGCCTTGGGAAGGTGTTGGGCACAGAGAACTTGGGAGAGTTTTGTTTTATCGTAGTGAATGGAATGATTCAGAACAAGAATTGGATACCGCTGAAAAGTTATTTGAGAAAAATAAGATTGTTCAATCGTTAAGTGTCACTTCGTCATACCGTGCCCTGCGTTTCCTGCTTCTTGGACGGCAGACCATAGACGATAGACCATCATCCATTGTCCATCGTCTATCGTCCGCAATCGAGTCCGCTCAACGCGCCCTTGAACTGGCAGAAGGCGGCGACCCAAATATTGGTGGCGCAGTTGTGCCAAGAGATTTGGTTGGCTCTCTCTGGTTGCTTGGCTCAGCATATCGTATGAATAACGAATTGACTCTGTCAGAAGAAAACCTGTCCAAAGCGCTCAATCTCTGTCGGCAAATCAATGCGGTTGATGCAGAAGCCGACATCCTGCTCGATCTGGCGCGCTTGCGCTATGCTCAAGGCGATTTCAAAGACGCGCAGGAAAAAGCATCCGAGGCGCTGATGATCACGGAGAGGAGCGGGTATGTGTTGCAGGGGGCTGATGTGAATTTGTTTCTCACCCAATACGCGCTGGAGCAGGAAAAGGACAAGATCAAGGCAAAGGACTATGCCGAGTCCGCGCTGAAACTGGCGCACTGCGATGACGGTCCGCCGTATTATTACAAGGTCGCATATGAAGAGGCGGAGAGATTTTTGAAGAAGTTGAAATAGCCCCCATCCGTCCTCCCCCAAATACGAGAGAATTACCGTCGTATTTGGGGGAGGTGCTCCGCGAAGCGGGCAGAGAACTTTCTTGCGGGGATATAATCTGCTTCACAATATTTCCAAAGGAAAACCAGAGTGAAAAAAATTCAATTCATCGGATTGATCTTGTTGATCCTTTCCGCTTGCCAAGCAAAGCCAACGCCGCCGCCCGTTCCCACATTTACGCTATTGCCATCCGTGCAGGTGGTAACATCCACGCCACTTCCAACTGCTACAGAGACGATTCCTGCTGTACAGTCTACAGCCGAGACGGGAACGCCCGAAGCCTGTAAGGATGCAGTAGAGGTCGCATCGTGGTTGCGTGATGATGTCCCTTATAATTTCAATGACACTACCAAGAATAGACCCATTCCACCCAACGAACATTTCAGCATGATGTGGACTTTCCAAAACGCCGGAACCTGCACCTGGGACAGTTCTTATCAACTGGCGTTCAAATCGGGCATCTTTTTTACCCAGGCGCAAAGCTATCCGATACTCCCTGCCGGACAGACTGTTGCACCGGGGCAAAGCGCGATTGTCAATGTCAGCATGGTTGCGCCTTCAAAGATGGGCGGATATCAAGCTGTGTGGCAGTTTCAAGACGGGCAAGGAAAATCCGGCACGGTTCAGAATAGTTGAAAAAGTGAACATAGCACCTTTACAAATTCAGGAACGAATTGTTGACCGGGTGATAGCGTAATAGTCCCGGCGAAGCAGGTAGAGTTGTTACTGAACAGTCAATGTA
>Ga0335397_10000888_pt1 | contig 40367 bp, 34 predicted proteins | sample MAT04_FD_205740 | JGI IMG/M metagenome (GOLD analysis project Ga0335397, IMG submission 205740) | Freshwater microbial communities from Lake Fryxell liftoff mats and glacier meltwater in Antarctica - MAT-04 (spades assembly) (version 2) ... | reverse complement strand
AGCCGCGGCAGCTCGACCGGGCCGACCGATGCCATCCCGACCGTCGCCGCGCTCACCTACGAGCTGATCAACGGGCATCCGTACGAGCTGACCTCGGGTGATGTCATCTTCACTGTGATGGCGCTGCAGCGGGGGATCTCGGAAGCTGATCGTGCCGTGGCTCGGTCCGAGTTCTACTCCGAGCCCCGCGCATGCCTTCGGTCTTCTGATCTCGGCAAGCGATACGGCTGGGGCATCCATGCCGACGCCGACGGGCGTCTCGCGCTCTACGGGGTCGAGTCGCACGAGTACGGCCGGCTGCTCGACGGGCGCGATCCGTTCGGAGACTGCGTCTCGGTGACCCGGGCACTGCGCAGTTCCCGCTGAGCCCGCCCGCGCCGCGTGACGCGCGCACACCGTTTCGTGGGCGAGAATAAGGCATGAGCTCAGTAGGCACACCCGACCCGAATCCCGGCTGGCTGTCCGACGAGGAGCTGGCCGAAACCAGGCGGCGCCTCCCGCTGCTGTATGTCGAGGCGATGCCGGTGCGCGTCAACGGGCTCGGCGAGGTCACCGAGGTCGGCATCCTGCTCCGAGCGAACTCTGCGGGCGCGATGACCCGCACCCTTGTCTCCGGTCGCGTGATGTTCGGCGAATCCCTGCGCGACGCGCTCTTCCGCCACCTCGAGAAGGACCTCGGGCCGATGGCGTTCCCACTGCTACCTGCGAGCACGGTGCCATTCTCGGTCGCCGAGTACTTTCCGTTTCCGGGCACGCAGTTCAGCGATGCCCGCCAGCACGCCGTGTCGCTCGCTTACGTCGTGCCCGTCACCGGCTCGTGCGATCCGCGCCAGGATGCCCTCGAGCTCACGTGGATGAGCCCCGCGGATGCCGCATCCGACGCCATTGCCGCCGAGATGGAGGGCGGGCGCGGCGCACTACTTCGCGCCGGCCTCGCATCGGTCGGTCGACTCTTCTAGCCGGAGCTGCCGACCCGTGCCGCGGATCTCCTCTCGCAATGGAAATTGCACTGGCACTGGCAACGGTGTGCTGGATTCCGGCGACGAATGCACCCTCGACGCCTGGGCAACGCTGACGCCATCCAGCTGGCGGACCGTGTACGGCTCGCTCAGGTTGAGGATGAGATGCACAAACGGCAGCGGCAGACCCCGTTCGAACTGTGGCAGAGACCGGGCGCGCGAGCACCACAGCCGCTCCGCGATCGTGACGAGCGCTCCGCTCGGCTTGCGCTCGAAATACTCGGGCGGCGACCACTCCATCACCGGATGCTCGGCGTTCGCGGCACCTCGTCCATCAGAGCGCTCGCACGGAATTGTTTCGCGGGTCATGCGTGAGCCCGACGATTCCGAGGTGCTCGAACAGGGGCGGCAGGTGCGTTCCGAAGCGGCCACGGTAGCCGTTGCGCAGCCCGTACCAGTCGCCGACGGCGTTGCTGGCGGACCGCCCCCACGCCTCCACGGTGCCATCGTTGACGGGCTTCTTCCCGTCGGCGGCCCCGAGCGGCACCCAGTCGCCCTGTGTGGCGAGCCACGCGTGCAGGTCGTCAATGGCGCGCGCGTGGTGCATCAGAGTGGTCGACCCCACCTGGCAGACGAGCTCGTCGCCGTCCACATACATCGTGTACTGGGAGGTACCGGGCGCGGTCCCGAGCTGCCAGGGGGAGTCTGTGGTGCCGTCGATCACGGTGGCCCCCATCTGAGTGCGGGAACTCGGGTCTCAGACCGAATTGTGACAGCAGCGGTGCCGAGCCGCCCCGGGGCGGTTGCGTCCGCCCAGCAAAACGGAACGCCTGTGCGACGAAGTGTGCTCAGCGCCAACCTGCGCACAACTCCTGCTTACCCGACCTCGACCGCGACGCCGCGCTCTGGCTGGTGGTGCGGCAGGAGATCGGCCAGATCACGATGAGCTCGTCGACGGCATCCCGACGCGACGACGATCGACCGCGAGCGGGTGACACGGGCGTACGGCAGCGACCTCGAGGTGCCGCTGCCGACGGCGGGTGACTGGCCGGTACTGCGCCGAATACGGAGTTGTGGCCGGTGGCCTGGCCTGGCGAGCGACCACAACTCCGTATTCGGCGCGATGTCGTGCGAGCTATCGCGTCATCAACCACGCGAGCATGTAGCTGCGCGAGTTACCGTCGTCGAGCAGCTCCTCGGGCATCGACTCGGCTGCGCTGACCAGCTCGGCGTTGTCGGCGGTGCCGAGTCCCGCGTACATGAGCAGCCAGTCGCCGTACTGCACGTCGAAGCCGCCCGGTGTGGCCGCGGCCACGTTCTCGTCGACTCGCTCGGGGTCGGTGCCGAGGTAGTCGGAGGCCGGGCTCATCGGCAGCGCGATGATCGCGAGCTTCGCGGCCGGCTCCGCGCTGAACCACGTGGCGTAGTCGCGCTTGGCACCCCAGTTGAGCGGGGCGATCGAGTGCTCATAGCCCTCGTAGACGCTCTCCGAGCGGTCGAAGTTGGTCCAGTAGGCGTTCGCGGAGTCGGACTCGGCGGCCAGCATCCAGCGTGCCTGAGTCTCGAGCGGTGCGTCATCGGTGGTCGCCGCCCAGAGGGCGAGTCCGTTCCAGGCGAGCACGGCCTCGGAGCTCGACTCCTGGTTGTTGCCGTCGGCGAACGGCGAGTATCCGGATGCCCACGAGTGGCCCGCGTAGGCATCGAACGCCCGGCGCTCCGGGAACAGGGTCGAGTCGCCGCTCGTGGCGACGTCGGCGGCGAGCAGTGTCATGACCGGCTCGATCTTCTCGAGCAGCGCGTCGTCGTACTTCGCCGCGACGGATGCCGCGAAGAAGAAGTATCCGTAGTGAAAGTGGTGGTCGTTGAACTCCTCGGAGCCGAACGAGGGCGCGAGGCCCACGATTCCTTTGCCCTCGGGGTCATAGACGAAGCAGCGTTCCTCACGCTCGTCACAGCCGCCGGGCTCCATCCACTCGGCGAGGGCGCCGCTGAGGCGCTTGGACAGCACTGCGGCCGACTCCTCGTCGCCGAGCTGCTCGGCCAGGTCGAGGATGTTGGCCAGACGGTACATCGCCTTGCCGCCGAAGTAGGTGTCGGCGGGCAACTCGATCTCGCCCGCGGCATCCTTTGTGACCTGCTCGGCAAGCGTCGCGCGCTGGTCGTCGTCGAGAGTGCTGACATCGACGCTCGCGCTCGGCTCGATCGCCGGCGAGGTCCAGGACAGGCTCGTGCGGGACTGCAGGGTCATGGTGCCGTAGGCGGACTCGTAGCTGCCGAGGCCGGCGTCCGCGTCGGATGCCTGCTGGTGAGGCATCGCCGCGATGAGCGTGTCGCCGTCGGCACGGTAGCCGATCGTCGTCGAGGCGGTCTCGCCATCGACGGAGTACTCGATGGTCGTCGACTCGACGGGGGCGGCGGATGCTGCGAGCTCGGCGATATCGCCGTCCTGGGGCACCGCAAACCACACGGCACTCTCGCCGCCGGCCAGGGCGAGCGTCGATCCGTCGAGCTCACCGGCGGTCGTGAGGCCGTACTCGGTGTCGCCGACGGTCGCCGAAGCGAGCTCGCCGTCAACGGTCTCGAACGGTGCGCCGAGGTTCAGCTCGACGTCCTGCTCGGCCGTGAAGCTCACGAGCGGGGACCCCTGGACGATGGTGACGGCACCGATCGGCTTGCCGTCGGAGTCGAGCTGGTCGATGGTGACCGAGGCCTCGTCGTAGGCGCTGATCTCGCTCGCGGCGGCACCAGCATCCACCGTTATTGCGGGGGCGAACGGCGCGCTGATTGTCTGCGCGCCGGTCGTCACCTCGGGCAGGCCGAACGCGAAGCCCGGCTCGGTGAGGTTGAACGACAGCGGAAGTGGGAACACCGGCAGCGGCTCCTCGCCGAAGACGAGCCCGGAGAACCACTGATTCGTTGGCGGGACGAGTCCGTCAGCCAGCCGCGACTCGGGGGCAGGCGCGACGCTGCGCTCTACGATGCCATCCACGAGGCCCTGCACGCGTGAGTCGGGGAAGATGCCTTCCCCGGATTCCGAACTCGCACCGCTGCCACCCTCGCCCGTGGTGCAGCCGGCGAGGAGCGCGATGGCGAGGCCCGAGGCGATGCCTGCGGTGATGGACCGTTTCGTCACGTTCGGAGTCATATGCCCACCTGTTCCAGAAGTTGATTGAGGGAACCCTTGATGCCCGCGAGCGGGCCTTCTTCCCGCAAGTGCAGAATCCCGGTGACCGGGGTGCCGCTCGCGATCAGCCCGTCCATCTCGCCCACGATGAAGGCGTCACTCGTGACCTCGAGTTGCACGTTGGCATTGCCATCGATGGTGTCGACGGATTTCTTGGCGACGGTCGCCTCGATGCGCTCGTGGTCGGGCAGCACGATCTCGACCCTCGCGCCGTCCTCGATGCGGGTGAAGTTGTAGGGGTCGATGATGAAGTCGGCCAGCACGAAGATCGACTCGTCACGTTCGACCGTGGCGAGAGCCTGGCCGGCGGCGACGAATCCGCCGACTTGCGCCTCGACCTTGGACAGGATGCCCGGTTGGGTTGCGATGAGGGTGAGTGTGCCGTCGTCGGCGACGATGTAGGCCGTGTTCTCGGGCACGCCCTGCGGCGAGTCGAGCGCGCTGAGCAGGGTCGCGCTCTGCACGCTCAGGAGTTTGTCGCCTTTGGCGACGGCGGCGCCCTCCTCGACGAACTGCTCGGTGACGGTTCCGGCGTAGTCGGAGCCGACCGAGTAGGACACGGCCTGGAACGAGGCGGTGCGGCTGGCGACCTGGCCCTCACGCTGGGTGAAGACCATAGTGCTGGCGGCGACGATGATGAGCACGAGAAGTGCCCCGCCGAGAAGTCTGAATCGGTTGGACCAGGTCATTTGAGGCTCCTCCGGGTGGGATAAGTGAGTGCGGGGTCGGTCGCGGTTGCGGTCGCGGTCGGGATGACGGGGGCGGGGGCGGGGGCCACCTGTGCGGCTTCCGCATCGGGGCGCGGCGTCAGGTACGCGGCCCGGCCGAAGTAGGGGTTGAGGCGGGCGCGGCCGGCGGTGGCCTCCCGTTCCTCCTCAGCGTCGCGGGCGTCGGCCTCGTCACGCTTCGCTGCGAGGCGCATGGCCCGCGGCTCGCGCAGTGCGGCGACGATGAACACGCCCATCACGATGGTGTTGGTGAGGTTCCAGCCTGTAGCGAGGGTCAGCGTCTGGTGCAGGTAGTCCTTATAGATGGCGACCATGGAGGTCAGCACAAGGAACAGGAATACGAGCACCTGCGGAATGATGAAGTTGAACGGGGACGACCGTTTGCCGCTGCCCCCGGTGACGTGCCAATTCTGCTCCCGTCCGGCGAACACATTGATGAACGCGCGGATGTAGATGGGGAACGACACAGTGGCCATCACGAGTGTCTCCAGCCGGAACGAGCCCATGGTGTTGAACGCAAGCAGAATTTGCAGGCCGTAGAAGCCCAGATAGAACAGTGCCCATGTCAGCCAGGTGACCGTGAGGTTTACCGGCCGCAGGTCGAAGTAGATCTCAAGCGGCGGAACCATCAGCAACAGCAGCGGCGTAATGCCGACGAGGTAGTGGGTCGCCGTGACGAAGTACTGCAGGCGCTGGTCTGCGGTGAGGCGCACGCGCGGGCTGAGCGGGTTGGACTGCATGAGGATCTCGAATCCGCCGGATGCCCAGCGCAGCTGCTGCTTCGTGTAGTCCTCGATCGTCTCGGGGGCGTCACCGGTGGCGAGCGTCACCGCGATATAGACGGACTTCCAGCCGGCCTGGTGCAGGCGCAGCGACGTCCAGACGTCTTCGGACTTGGAGTCCGTGCTCATGCCGCCGACATCGTCGATGGCGGTGCGGCGGAAGATGACGTTGGTGCCGACGCAGAACGCGGCGTTGAATCGGTTGCGGCCCGGCTGGATGAATCGGTAGAACACCGACTGCATGAAGCCGGCGCCGCGCGAGATCAGGTTGTGCATGTTGCCGTACGCCTGCGGGGTCTGCACGAAGGCAAGCTTCTCGTCGACGAAGAATGGCACGGTCTCGTAGAGGAACTGTGGCTCCGGCACGAAGTCGGCGTCGAAGATAGCGAAGAATTCGCCGTTCGAGAGGGTCAGCGCGTGGTTGACGTTGCCAGCCTTGGCGCCGTTGTTGCTGAGCCGGCGCACGTAGCGGGCTCCGATCTCGTCGGCGAGGTCGCGCACGGCATCCGAGTGTCCGTCATCGAGGATCCACGTCGTGTGTTCGCCGCGCATGGCGAGGGCGGCGACGACCGTCTTACGGATCTTCTCGACGGGCTCGCCGTAGACGGTGATGAACACGTCGACTCCGACGGGCTTTTCCTCAAGCATCATCGGCCAGTACTGGGGGTGATCCTCGAGGTTGTGCTCGTCGACGGACTCGCCGTCGAACAGGCGCTCCTGCGCGTGGTGGAAGGAGAAGTCGCGCGGGTCTCTTCCGCCGGACAGGATCGTCCACATCGAGACGAGCGCCTGCGTGACGAGCACGATCTCGGCGGTGATGACAAGCGCGTACGGCAGCCAGTCGCCCCTGTTGTCGGGGTTCAGTAGGAACCAGGTGTAGCCGAGCACACCGATTGTGGCCATGAGCACGAAGAGCACGAGTGTCGGCGAGTGAACCGCAGTGTTCTCCACACGGTTGGGGAGAGGCTCGCGTTCGGTGCGGCGCGAGCCACGGTACGGGCGTTGAGTTCGGGTAAAAGCCATGCGTTCGGTGAATCCGATCCGCCACAGAGGCACGCGGGTAAGCACGTCATGAGGCTGGGGAGCGATGACGGCGTTCTTGACGTCGGTGGGGGTTCGCGGTGGCTGGGTCTCAATCCCGTGCCAAGGCAGTCATTGCGCTGGCATCGTCGGGAGAACCACGAAGTTGATAACATTAGCCCCGAATGGGGGTCAAACGCGAGAAGCCGGATACATTTGTACCCCGTTTATCCCCCTAATCACGCGCCGATGTACCCCGAAACGGGCGCGGGAGTATCCTGCGGGACGTGCGGCGATACCCCTCGAGCCTTCGCGTTCAGTCGCGCCGATAGACCTCAGAGGCGATGACAAGGTCTTCCCACGACATTCCCGAACTGGTGAACACGCGCGGCCGGGCGCGGTCGACCGGCACGGCACCCGTGACGATTGCGGCGAGCGGCACGAGGGAGCGCGGGTCGAGTATCCCCTCGTCGATCGGGATCACGACGTCGCCGCCCTCGCGCAAGGCCACCGCGATGTCTTCGACGACAACCTGGGCGCGGCCGATCAGGGCGGAGTCGAGCTCGCGAGCATCCGTCTCATGCGATCCGATCGCAATCGTGCAGGAGTTGTCGGGCACGAGCGTGCCGTCGAACAGGGGCGTGCGCGCGGTCGTTGCGCAGATGATGAGCTGCGCGTCGCGCACGTCGGATGCCGAGCCGACAGTCGCCGTCGTCGTGACCGATCCCGTGGCCACGCCGCCAGCGCCTGGCCTTGCGGGCACTGCGGCGGGCACTGCGGAAGATGCTGCCGCTGACACCCGCGCCGCGAATGCTTCAGCCTTGCCCCGGTCGCGCGCGACGACGGTGACCCGCCCGATCGACCGAATGGCCTGCATTGCCTCCAGGTGCCCCCAGGCCTGAGGGCCGGAGCCGAAGATCACGAGATGGTCGACGATCTGGGGCGCGAGAAGATCGGCTGCGGCAGCGGACACCGCGGGAGTGCGCAGCGTCGTGAGCGCGGCCCCGTCGATGAGGGCGACGGGGGCGAGGGTGGCGGCGTGCATGAGTAGGTAGACGCCTTGAATGCGCTCCCTCCCGCGCGCCGGATTGCCCGGCGCGACGGTCGCGATCTTGACCCCGACGAACTCGCTCGACGCGCTCGGCATGATCAGCAGCTGCCCGTGCTCAACGTCGAGGATGCTGCGGGCGAAGTCGCTCGCCGGCTCCAGCCCCTGCGTGAGTGCCCGACCGAGGGCTGCGGCGGCGTCGCCGAAGCTGACCCGCCCGAACACCTGCTCGGCGGAGATCCACACAGGCCCGTCTTCTCCGCCCGCCCGATCCCCACTGACGGTCATCGCAGCACGAACCCGGTGCCGATCGGGTCCCTCGGGTCGAGTGTGAAGCTGTGATCGCCCGTCTTGTAGGCCATTCCCTCTACCGTCGGCAGGATGCCGCGCCGGTCCGCGCCGCCCGGCGCGGGCGTCGCGTGCCCGAGGAACCGGGTTCCGATGATCGAGTCGTGGGTGAGCGTCTGCCCGGGAGCCAGCCGCCCCGACGCGGCGAGGAGCGCCAGCCGCGCCCCGGTGCCCGAGCCGCACGGCGACCGGTCGACCTCCCCGTCGGCGAAGACCGTGACATTGCGCTGGTGCGGACCGTCGGCCGTGTCGCCGAGGTCGTCGTAGAAGATCGTGCCGTAGACGCCGCTGAGCCGGGCATCGCTCGGATGCCGCGCGAGCGAGTGATCGTTGAGCGCCCACTTGATTTCGCGCCCGACCGCGATGAGGTCGGGATAGTGCTCGGGTGTGACGGACAGACCGACGGTGTCGGCGTCGACGCTCGCGTAGATCGCGCCGGCATAGCTCAGGTCGACGAATGCCCGGCCTCGGGAAGTCTCCACCTCGACCCCTCGGGCGATGGGGTAGGACTCGACGTTGTCGAACACGACGCCGATCACCACGCCGTCCACCTGAGTCACCCGGGCAACGACGCGACCCGAAGGCACATCGATCGTCACCGCCGTCTCGCCGGTCGGCTCCGACCTGACGCGTCCGGTCTCGACCGCCCAGACGCCGAGCGCGATCGTGCCGTGGCCACACGCCGTCGAGTAGCCGTCCTTGTGCCAGAACAGCACGCCGAAGTCGGCTCCGTCGTCGTCGGGGGGCACCACGAAGCAGCCGTACATGTCGGCGTGACCGCGCGGCTCCTGGCAGAGGAGTTGGCGCACAGCGTCGATCTCGGGGGTGCCGGTCGCGGCCATCCGCCGCTCGGCGACGCTCGAGCCGGGGATCTCGGGGGCGCCCTCGACAACGATCCGGAACGGTTCTCCCGCTGTGTGATAGTCGATCGTTCTCACGGAATTCGTAATATGCCACATATCATGATGCTATCCACGAACGCTCGAGAATCGAGCTCGTCGCCGAAAGCAGGAACCCAGATGAGCGTGTCGACCATCCGCAAGGTCGAGAAGACGGCGAGCCTGCGCGACCGGATCGGCGAGGCTCTGTCGGCCGCCATCATCTCGGGCGAGCTCGCGCCGGGCACCCTCGTTTCGGTGCCCGCGCTCGCGGTCGAATTCGAGGTCTCGGCGACTCCCGTCCGCGAAGCCATGCTCGACCTCGAGCAGCGCGGCTTCGTCGAGTCCGTGCGCAACAAGGGCTTCCGGGTGACGCAGGTGAGCCTTCGAGACCTGCGCGAGATTGTCGAACTCCGTCAGCTGCTCGAAGCACCCGCGACTGCGGCGCTCGCGGGGAAGGTTCCGCCCGCCCGGATGTCGAAGTGGCGCACGATGGCCGACGAGATCGGCGCCCACGCGGAGGCTGCCGAGTTCGCTCAGTTCATCGAGTCTGACCGCGACTTCCACCTCGCGCTGCTCGCGGAGTATGGCAACGAGCGCTTGGTCTCCCTCGTGCGCGAGCTACGGTCGCAGACCCGTATGGTGAATCTCGCCAGAATGGCGCACAGCCCCGAGCTGTCGGTCTCGGCGGAGGAGCACCACCAGATGCTCGACCTGATCGAGTCAGGCGACGCCGACGCGCTCGAGAAGTTGACGGTCGTCCATCTTGGTCATGTGCTCGCCTGGTGGGCGGAAACACCCGCCGAATAGGCCCCGCTCGGCATGGTCGACCGGCCGCGGCCCGCCGCCAAATCGTGACCTTCCAATGTTTGACACGATAAAGAGTGCCATGTCATATTTTACTGGAGCGGCGCTGCTCCCAAGCTGAGTTTTTCCTGGCGAGGCATTCTGTGGAAGCGCCCGCGGAGTGTCCCCACCCAAGGAGAGGCAGATTATGAAAAACACCAGGCGCACCACAGCCCTACTGGGCATGGCCGCAGCCGTGCTGCTGGCCACAACCGCGTGCAGCGGCGGACTGCTCGGCGGCGGCGACGCCGAAGATGGCGGCGAAGCGGCATCCGGCCCGATCAAGATCGGCATGGTCATCCCGATCTCCGGCAGCAGCGCCCCCAGCGGCGAGTACATGCAAAATGGCGCCCAGCTCGCCGTCAACGAAATCAACGACGCGGGCGGAATCCTCGACGGACGCATGCTCGAGCTCCTCGTCGAGGACGAGGCGTGCGACGCCCAGCAGGGAGTCGCGAGCGCCAACAAGCTCGTCTCGAGCGAAGTCGTCGTCTCGGTCGGCGGATATTGCTCGGGAGCCACGCTGCCGCAGCTCCCGATCTTCGGTGGCGCGAACATCCCGATGATCATCCCTGCCGCCAACTCCCAAGACCTCGTGCGCGAGGGCTTGGACAACGTATTCCTGATCAACGGCACCGGCCTCCAGCAGTCCACCGCGGCCCTCGACTTCATCACGAAGTCGGGCTACGCCACGGTCGCCCTGGTCGATGACAACACGAGCTACTCGACCGACATCACCACCGAGACCGAGTCCCAGGTCACAGGGGACGGCACCGCCGAGGTCGTTCTCAACACCTCCGTCAACGCGGGTGAGAGCGATTACTCCGCTGTCGTGCGCGACATCACCGGTTCCGGTGCGGAGATCGTCTATTGGACCGGCTACTACCAGGAGGGCGGCCTGATCATCGACCAGCTTCGCCAGGCTGGCTACACCGGCGACATCATGGTCGCCGACGGCAGCGCCGACGCGACGCTCGCTGAAATTGCCGGTGACGCGGCCGAGGGTGTCTTCGCCACGATGACGCCGACCCCCGACACCCTCGAGGGTGCCGAGGAATGGATCGCGAACTACGAGGCCGAGTTCGGTGCCACTCCCGGCCCGTACTCGACGCAGGCCTACGACGCGGTGCGTCTCGCCGCAGAGGCCATCGAGACCGCTGGAAGCACCGACGGCGCCGAGATCATCACGGCGCTCGAAGGCATCAGCGGCTTCGAGATGTTCTCCGGCCCGCTGGAGTTCACCGACGAGCACACGCTGTCCAACGGCGGGTTCGTGATCCTCAAGATGGAGGGCGGCAAGTTCATTCTCGAGGACTCCCTGTCCTGATCGTCTGATTGACGGATGCCGCGGCCGGCGCCCCTGAGACCCGGCCGCGGCATCCGTCGTAATCCACTCACTGGACAGGTACCTCATGAGTCAAATCATCTGGGACGGGCTCTTCGTCGGCTCGTTCTATGCCCTGATCGCGCTGGGATACAGCATGGTCTACGGCATCATCAAACTCCTCAACTTCGCCCACGGCGACCTGTACATGCTCGGCGCTTTCATCGGTTTCGCCGTGATCGCGTCGTTCGGCGGGCTCGCCACCTCGCTCGGGCTGTTCGCCCTGATCGTCGTGATGATGCTGAGCATGGTGATCACCGGCACGGTGGGCGTGGTCATCGAGCGCCTCGCCTATAGACCGTTGCGGGGAGCCCCGCGATTAGCCGTGCTCATCACCGCTGTGGGCGCCTCCTTCACCCTCGAATACGGCATCGCCGCGATCGCCGGCCCGAACCCCAGGGGATTCCCGATCCGGCTCACCGGCGACGTCTTCGTCGTTCTGGGCGCGCGGGTGACCCTGCCCCAGATCGTGCTCATGATCATCGCCGGGTTGCTCATGATCGCACTCGACACCTACATCCGCCGCACCTCGACCGGCCGCGCGATGCGGGCGATCTCCCTCGACATGAAGGGAGCGCTGCTGATGGGCGTCAACGTGAACGCCGTGATCAGCCGCACCTTCTTCATCGGCTCGGCGCTCGCCGGAGCCGCCGGCGTGATGGCGGGGGCCTACTACGGCAAGATCGACTTCCTGATGGGCTTCATCATCGGGCTCAAGGCGTTCACGGCCGCTGTGATCGGCGGCATCGGCAACATCCGCGGTGCGATGCTCGGCGGCCTCGTGCTCGGCCTGATCGAGGCCTTCGGGTCCGAGTTGGTCGGCGGGCAATGGCGCGACGCCTTCGCGTTCGCCGTGCTCATCCTCTTCCTGACCCTGCGCCCGACCGGAATCCTCGGCGAGCGCGTTACGGAGCGTGTCTGACATGAGCGAGAACACCGACACCACCTTCGCCCCGCCCCCGCCGCGCACGAAGAACACGCTGGGTGCGCGCCTCACGGCGATCTTCGAGAACAAGTACATCGGCTGGCCCGCCCTGGGCATTGCCCTGCTGATGCCGTTCATCACAGCATCCGCCTATTCACTCAACGTGATGACCACCGCGTTGATCTTCGTGGTGCTCGCCGCCGGCCTCAACATCGTCGTGGGCTACTGCGGGCTGCTCGATCTCGGCTACATCGCCTTCCTCGCGGTCGGTGCCTACACCGCCGGCATCCTGTCGAAGATGTTCGAGCTGCCCGTCTTGTTCACCCTTCCCGCGGTGATCGTGATGACGGTGCTGGCGGGGCTCCTCATCGGGGCCCCGACGCTTCGGCTGCGCAGCGATTACCTCGCGATCGTCACCCTCGGCTTCGGTGAGATCACCCGCATCACCGCCAACAACCTCCAGGTGACGGGCGGACCGTCGGGAATCTTCGGCATTCCCAGCTTCCTCACCATCGGCGAACTCGACCTGCAGCAGCCGGTGATCTTCTACTACATCACCGTGGTGATGGTGGCTGGCCTCGTGCTCGCGGCCGCGCGGCTGGGCAAGTCCCGGCTCGGCCGGGCTTGGCGCTACGTCAAGGAGGACGAGGATGCCGCCGAGGCGATGGGCATCCACACCTACAAGGTCAAGCTGCTCGCCTACATCTTCGGCGCGGTCTGGGGCGGGTTCGCCGGCATCCTGTTCGCCTCGCACCTGTCGGCTGTGTCGCCGCAGAGCTTCCTGTTCCTGCAGTCGGCCCTCGTGCTCATGGCGGTCGTCCTCGGCGGTATGGGCAACATGAAGGGAGTCGTCATCGGCGCCCTTGTGATCAGCCTGCTGCCTGAGCTGCTCCGTGACTTTGCCGAGTACCGCTACCTCGTCTTCGGTGTGCTGCTCGTCGTCGTGATGGTGTTCCGCCCGCAGGGCTTCTGGCCGGCCAGGGGCTACGAGCCCGAGCGAAAGATGACCGCGGTGGATGCCGCCGTCGCCGAGGGGAGAAGCCGATGAGCGCCGTGCTCGAGGTCAGCGACCTGCAGATCCAGTTCGGCGGGGTGAAGGCCGTCGACGGGCTCTCGTTCGTCGCCAATGCCAAGGAGATCATCGCCGTCATCGGACCGAATGGTGCCGGGAAGACGTCGGCGTTCAACTGCATCACCGGCTTCTATAAGCCCACCGGCGGCAGTGTGAAGCTCAACGGAACGGACATCACCGGCAAGCGCCCGGCGGACATCGCCGCCGGGGGAGTCTCGCGCACCTTCCAGAACCTGAGGCTGTTCCCCGATCTCACCGTGCTCGACAACGTGCGCGCCGGGATGCACCTCTACGGCGGTCAGAACTTTCTCGACGCGATCTTCCACACCCCGCGGTTCAAGCGCAGCGAGACGCTGTATACCGACGAGGCCCACTACTGGCTTGACTTCGTCGGTTACAAGGGCCAGCGCGGCGTGCCGATCCGCAACCTGGCCTACGGCCAGCAGAAGCAGGTCGAGATCGCGCGGGCCCTCGCCCGAAAGGCCGAGCTGCTCCTGCTCGATGAGCCGGCCGCGGGGCTCAATCACAACGAGAAGCAGACGCTGCTCGAACTCGTGCGGCGCATCCGCGACCTCGGTACCGCGGTTGTGCTCATCGAGCACGACATGGGCCTGGTGATGGAGGTCTCGGAGCGCATCGTGGTGATGAACTTCGGCAAGGAGATTGCCGAGGGAACCCCCGCCGAGGTGAAGGCGAACCCCTCGGTGATCGAGGCGTACCTCGGCAAGGACGACGACGCGAACGACGAAGAGGAGGTGTCCTCTCGTGGCGATGCTTGAATTCGACAACGTCGAGGTGTTCTACGGCAAGGTGCAGGCACTGCGCGGAATCAGCCTGCGGGTCGATGAGGGTGAGATCGTTGCCCTGCTCGGCAACAACGGGGCAGGCAAGACGACGACGCTCTCGACGGCATCCGCCATTGTGCGCGCCCACTCCGGCTCGGTGACTTTCGACGGTGCCGACATCTCCAAGGCGCACCCCTGGAACGTGGTCGGCTCCGGCCTCATCCACGTGCCGGAGGGCCGGCGCATCTTCAGCACGCTCTCGGTGCTCGAAAACCTCCAGCTCGGCGGCTACCTCGTGAAAGAGCGCGGCCTTGTCGCCAAGCGGATCGAGCAGGTGTTTGAGCTGCTGCCGCTGCTCGCGGAACGCCGCGCTCAGCACGGCGGGACGCTGTCCGGCGGCGAGCAGCAGATGCTCGCCATCGGGAGGGCACTCGTGGCCGGTCCAAAGATGCTCATGCTCGACGAGCCGTCGATGGGGCTTGCCCCGCTCATCGTCGCGCAGGTAATGCAGGTCATCAGCGATATCCGCGACCAAGGCACGACAGTGCTGCTCGTCGAGCAGAACGCGCGGGCCGCGCTCAAGGTCACCGACCGCGCGTACGTCATCGAGGACGGCGCGACCACGCTGGAGGGGCGGGCATCCGACCTCATTTCGGACTCCCGCATCATCGACGCCTACCTCGGCGCATGACCGGTGTCGTGATCGAGACCTGCGTCAGTAGTGTGTAACATACTATAAGTCGACCGGAAGGAGAGGCGCATGGCGAACGATGTCATCGTCGTGGGCGCGGGCATCATCGGTGCTGCCTGCGCCCGAGCCCTCGCGCTCGCCGGGGTCGCGGTCACCGTAGTCGACCGCGGCACGACTGCCAGTGGCACGTCGGCGGCCTGCGAGGGCAACCTGCTCGTCTCCGACAAGGGGCCCGGCCACGAGCTCCAGCTCGCCCAGTACGCCTCCTCCCTCTGGGACGGCACCGTCGCCCGGCTTCGCGAGGAGCTCGGCCAGGGATTCCCCTCCCTCGAATTCGACCGCAAGGGCGGCCTCGTTGTGGCGACAACGGCCGCGGGCGCCGGCCCGCTGCTCGATTTTGCGGCCCTCCAGCGCGGCGCGGGAGTCGAGGCGCGAGTGCTCGACGCCGCCGACGCCAAGGAACTCGAACCCGATCTCACCGACGCGTTCCACGCAGCTGTGTTCTACCCGGAGGATGCCCAGGTGCAGCCAGCCATCGCGACCGACGCCCTGATGGCATCCGCCCAGCAACACGGCGCCCGGCTGCTGGAGAACACGGCCGTGACCGGAGGCATCCGTGATTCCTCCGGCGCCCTCGTCGGAGTGCAGACGCCGCACGGTCCGCTGCGCGCCTCGCGGGTTCTCATCGCCGCCGGCCCCTGGTCGGGCGAAGTCGCCGAACTGCTCGGCGTCGCGCTGCCCGTGCGCCCGCGTCGCGGCGAGCTGCTCGTGACCTCGCGCATGCCGCACCGCATCTTCCACAAGGTCTACGATGGCGACTACGTCGGCGCCGTGGGATCGGATGCCGGCGAACTCCAGACCTCGAGCGTCGTCGAGTCCACCGCCGCCGGCACCGTTCTCATCGGCTCGTCCCGACAGCAGAAGGGCTTCGACTCGCGGCTCGAGGTCGAGGTGCTCGGCCAGCTCGCCGCGAAGGCGCTGCGGCTGTTCCCGTTCCTCGCCGGAGCCCAGGTGATGCGCAGCTATGGCGGCTTCCGCCCGTTCATGCCCGACCACCTGCCTCTCATCGGCGAGGACCCACGCCTGCCCGGACTCTGGCACGCAACGGGCCACGAGGGCGCCGGCATCGGACTGAGCCTCGCCACCGCGGAGCTCGTGCGGGACCTGATGCTCGGAACCCCGACACGCATCGATGCGTCCCCGTTCCAGAGCTCCCGCGCCTCGCTACTGCCTCACCTCACCGGGGTGGCGGCGTGAGCCCGCGGATGCTGCCGGCCGGGGACGACCCGATCCGACCCGCAGCCCCGACCCCGCTCGCCATCACCCTCGATGGGGAGCGCCTCGAGGGTGTCGCCGGGCAGAGCATCGCCGGGGTGATCCTCGCCAGCGGACGGCTCGGGTTCCGCCGCACCTCCGCCGCGGGCCGCCCGAGGGGCATCTTCTGTGGAATCGGCGTCTGCTTCGACTGCCTGGTCGAGGTCGACGGCGCCCGGGACGTGCGCGCCTGCCAGCGCCGTGCGGTCGATGGCAACGTGGTCATCACGCAGCACGATGCACTGCCGGTGCCGCCGAGCTCGGAGCGGGGCGGCAGAGATGACTGAGGTGCTCATCATCGGCGCCGGACCCGCCGGCCTCGCCGCCGCCCGCGCCGCCCGGCGGCGCGGAGCATCCGTCGTCGTCCTCGACTCGAGCGACCAGCTCGGCGGCCAGTACTGGCGGCACCTCCCGGCCGAGCGCCCGTCCGCCCGGGAACACACGCTGCACCACCATTTCCGGCGATTCCAGGCCCTGAGCCGCGAGCTCGAGCAGGACGCCGGATGCCGCGTGCTGCGCAACGCCCAGGTCTGGGCGATCGAACAGGGCGGTGGGCCGGGTGCGTCAGCGGGACCAGGCGCCGTGCACGTGCTGCTCGGCGAGCCCGACGGCACACACCGCGAGCGCCTCGTCTTTCGCCCCGACCGCATCGTGCTCGCCACCGGCGCGCACGACCGCACTCTGCCCTTCCCCGGCTGGGACCTCCCCGGCGTCGTCACCGGCGGTGCCGCGCAGGCCCTCGCCAAGGGAGAGCGCATCGTCGTCGGCGACCGTGTTGTCGTGGCCGGTGCCGGACCGTTCCTGCTTCCCGTCGCCGCCGCCCTCGCCAAGACCGGCTCGGGAGTTGTCGGGGTCTTCGAGGCCAGCGGTACCCCCACCCTCGCCCGCGGTTGGCTGCCCCAGCCCTGGCAGCTCGTCAGCGCGGGCGGCAAGGCGTTCGAACTCGCGGGCTACGTGGCCGGCCAGCTCCGGCATCGCATCCCCTACTCCACCGGCCGCGCGGTCATCGCCGCGCACGGAACTGACCGGGTCGAGGCCGTCACGATCGCGGGCATCGACGCCGACTGGGTGCCCATCCCCGGCACGAAACGGCGCATCGCCGCGGATGCGGTGTGCGTCAGCCACGGGTTCACCCCGCGGCTCGAGCTCGCCATCGCCGCCGGCTGCGCACTCGGACCGGAGCGCTTCGTCACGGTCGACGACGGCCAGCAGACCACCGTCGCCGGCGTCCACGCCGCGGGGGAGATCACGGGAATCGGCGGTGTCGACCTCGCGCTGGCCGAGGGCGAGATCGCCGGGCACGTCGCCGCGGGCGGTACTGTCGCCGACCCGGCCGTCGCCGGGGCTGTCCGCCGCCGCCGCGTGTTCGCACGCTTCGCCCGCCGGATCGAGGCCGCGCACGGGATCGGTTCCGGCTGGCCTGCCGTGCTCGAGGCCGACACCATCGTCTGCCGCTGCGAGGAGGTCACCTACGGCCGCCTCTGCTCGATCGCCGACAGCACCGCCTCCCGGTCGCTGCGCGCGCTCAAGCTCAGCACCCGCGCCGGTCTCGGGATCTGCCAGGGCCGCATCTGCGGGCGCTCAATCGAGGAGCTTCTGCAGGCGCGAACCGGCGGCCTCGGCGACGGCTCGAGCACCGACCGGCGGCCCATCGCCGCCCCCATCCGGCTCGGGGAGCTCGCGGCAGGCATCACCGCGCACCCCGCCACCGACCACCTGACCGACACAGCGAAAGGGACGCAATGACCGACACCACATTCGACTTGGGAGGCGTCATCGTCGCGACCACCCTCGCCTTCACAGACGACGCCTCGGCTCCGGGTGGCCTCGCCGTGGACTACGACAAATTCGCGGCGCACTGCGACTGGCTCATCAACAACGGATGCCGCGGCGTCGGCCCCAACGGATCGCTCGGCGAGTACTCCTCCCTGACCGACGAGGAGCGCCGCAAGGTCGTTCAGGTCGCCGTCGAGACCGTGGGCGACCGCGGCCTCGTCGTCGCCGGAGTGCACGGCGTCGGCTGGCACCAGGCCAAGAAGTGGGCCGAGTACGCCCAGGAGGACGGCGCCGACGGCGTGCTGCTGCTCCCCCCGACGATCTACCGGGCTAACGAGTCGGAGGTCATCGAGCACTACACGAGGGTCGCCGAGGTCGGGATGCCGATCATGGCCTACAACAACCCCTTCGACACGAAGGTCGACCTCGTGCCCTCGCTCGTCGCGAAGCTCGCCGAGATCCCGGAGGTCGTGGCGATCAAGGAGTTCTCCGCCGATATTCGCCGGGTGCTCGAAATCAAGGAGCTGTGCGACATCGACGTCATCTGCGGCGCCGACGACCTGCTGTTCGAGTCGCTCGTCGCGGGTGCAACGGGCTGGTTCGCCGGGTACCCAAACGCGTTCCCGCGCGAGGCCGTCGAGATCTACAACCTCGTCAAGGCCGGCCGCATCGACGACGCCCTCGAGATCTATCGGATGCTGGTCGCGGTGTTCCGCTGGGACTCGAGAACCGAGTTCGTGCAGGCCATCAAGCTCTCGGTCGACATGGCCGGCGGCAGCTACGGCGGCGCGACCCGCCCGCCGCGTGGCCCGCTGAGCCCGGAGAATGAGGCGCAGGTGCGCGCGGACACCCAGCGCGCCCTCGACTTCCTCGCCGCCCGGCGCTAGGCGCGCCGGCCGATCGCCGAGTGTGCCCGTTCACAGAAGCACCCTCCGCACAATTTGACTGGATCGTGACGTGATGTGACCGGATTGCCGGTCGCAGTGAAAGGATTGCCCGATGCGAAGCACACGCATGCTCACCGCCGTCGACTCCCATACCGAGGGAATGCCGACCCGTGTCATCACGGGCGGCGTCGGGGTGATCCCGGGCGCGACCATGAACGAGAAGCGGCTGCACTTCATCGAGCACCTCGATGACATCCGGCTGTTCCTCATGAACGAACCGCGCGGGCATCCGGCGATGAGCGGCGCGATCCTGCAGCCGTCGACGCGGCCCGACGCCGAGTGGGGCGTGATCTACATCGAGGTCTCCGGATGCCTGCCGATGTGCGGCCACGGCACGATCGGCGTCGCGACCGTACTCGTCGAAACCGGAATGGTCGAGGTCATCGAGCCAGTCACCACCATCCGGCTGGACACCCCCGCCGGACTCGTCATCGCGCGAGTGGCCGTGTTTGACGGCCACGCAGACTCCGTCACGATCGAAAATGTGCCCTCCTACAGCGTGCGGCTCGACGCGACCGTCGAGGTGCCCGGCTACGGGACCGTGCCGTACAGCCTCGCGTTCGGCGGCAACTTCTACGCGATGGTCGACCTCGACGCGATCCGACTCGAGTTCGACCGGTCGCAGCAGCAGGAGATCCTCGCGGCGGGCCTGGCCATCATGGCCGCAATCAACGAGAGCGATCCGCCATCGCATCCCACGATCGACGGCGTCGACCACTGCCACCACGTGGAGTTCATCGCACCGGGATCGGACGCCACCTTCAGTCGGCACGCGATGGCGATCTACCCCGGCTGGTTCGACCGGTCGCCGTGCGGGACGGGCACCTCGGCGCGAATGGCCGAGCTGTGGGCGCGCGGCGAGCTCGCACTCGACACCGACTTCGTCAACGAGTCATTCATCGGGTCGATCTTCGTCGGCCGGCTGATCAAGGAGACGACGGTCGAGGGCATCCCCGCCGTCATCCCCACCATCACCGGGCGGGCCTGGGTCACCGGCATCGGGCAGTACCTGCTTGATCCGAGCGACCCCTACCCGACCGGATTCCAGTTCTGAGTCCACAGCATCCGACCGAGAGGAGCACCATGACCAGCACATCCCTGGACAAGCTTGAGATCATCGCCGCGCGCGCCGAACACGTTGCGGCCGAGTGGGCGGAGACGTCGCCGAGCGACCGCGCGGCGGCCCTCGTCGCAGCGGCCGACGCCCTCACGGCATCCGCTCCCGAGCTCATCGCCATCGCCATGGAGGAAACGGGGCTCGCCGAGGCACGCCTCGCCGGCGAGCTCAAGCGCACCGCGGTGCAGCTGCGGCTGTTCGCCGAGGTCGTGCTCGACGGCGGCTACCTCGACGTGCGCATCGACGAGGCCGACCCCGACTTCGTGCTCGGCCCGCGCCCGGACCTGCGCCGCTACCTCATCCCCCTGGGCCCCGTGCTCAACTACGCCGCGAGCAACTTCCCGTTCGCGTTCTCGGTACTCGGCGGCGACACCGCCTCGGCGCTCGCCGCCGGCTGCCCGGTCATCGTGAAGGCGCACTCCGGGCATCCGCGGCTGTCAGAGGCCACTGCCAGGGTTGTGAACCACGCCCTCGCCGCGGTCGGTGTGCCCGACGGCATCCTGCAGCTCGTGACGGGGCAGGATGCCGGGGTCGCGCTCCTGCAGGACCCGCGCATTCATGCCGGCAGCTTCACCGGGTCGATTCACGCCGGGCAGCTGCTCGCCGGAATCGCCGCAGGCCGTCCGACGCCGATCCCGTTCTATGGCGAACTCGGCAGCGTGAACCCCGTCTTCGTCACTGCGGCCGCACTGGCCGAGCGCGGCGAGCAGATCGCCGACGGCTTCGTTGCGAGCGTCAGCGGATCGGCCGGGCAGCTGTGCACCAAGCCCGGATTCCTGTTCGTCCCCAGCGGCCACGGGCTCACCGAGGGGCTCGCCGAGCGCGCCGGACGGGTGCCGGAGCACCGGCTGCTGTACCCCGGCATCGCGAAGGGGTTCCGCGACCGCCGCGACACAATTCTCGCGACCCCGGGGGTCAGCGTGATCGCCGAGGGGTCGCTGCGGTTCGACGACGCAGGCCAGGGCTGGGTCACACCGACGCTCGTGAGCGTGAGCGCCGCCGGGCTTGTGGATGCCGAGGACGCGCTCCTCGGCGAGGCCTTCGGCCCACTTGCGATCGTCGTCGAGTACCACAACGACCACGAGCTCGCCGACCTCGCCGACGAGCTGTTCGCGGGCAACCTCACCGGGACGGTGCACGCTGGCGCGGGCGAGAGCAGCCTGCCGCTGCGCGAACTGGTCGACTGGCTTACCCGGCACACCGGACGCGTGCTGTTCGGCGGCTGGCCGACAGGTGTCGCGGTGACCCCGGCGATGCAGCACGGCGGACCGTGGCCGTCCACGACGAACGACTCCGGGACTTCAGTGGGTACGGCGGCGATCTCCCGGTTCCTGCGGGCGGTGACCTACCAGGGTGCGCCGGCTGAACTACTGCCAGAGCCCCTGCGTGACGACAACCCGTGGGATGTGCCGCAGCGCCGCAGCCCGGCGGGCGAGTCTCCCGGGTGGGGGTCGCGGGCATAACGCCGCGGCTTCGAGCCGCCTGGGCGGCGCGCTCTGGCGCGTGATTGAGCGGGCTGGGCAGCGCGCTCTCGCGCGCGGGACGAAACCTGGCGAGGGCGGGTTTCGACTCGGTCGCTGCGCGACCTGCTCAACCGGCGGAGGTGTTCGCGGGTAGTCCGCCGGTTCGCGACATGCGCTCCTGTTAGGGCAGCGGCCGGTCGCAAACCAGCGGCACCGTCATCGGCGGAGCCACCGAGTGGCACCGCCGCCGAGTTGCCCGATTGTGTCGTGCGATGCCAAAGGCATCCAGCACATGCGGGCAACTCGCGGATGCTGGACATGATCCGCTCTCGCGGAATCAGGCCAGCTCGTCGTACTCGGCCGGGGCGTCAGCGCCCTGCCGAAGTTACACGGCGGGACGCGTGACGCCCTGCCGAAGTTGCTCGGCGGGACGCGTGACGCCCTGCCGAAGAAGGGTGCGGCCGGACGACGAAGCGCCCGGCCGCCAAGTCAGTTAGCGGCCGCCGCCGCGACGGCGTCCGGCGCCGCCCTGCGACATGCCGACGAGTCCGCCACCGGCTCCGGCGCGACCGCCGCCGCCGTTACGGCTGCCGCTGCGGGTTCCGCCATCGGCGCCGGCCGGACGGGCGGACGACGTGGGCGCTGCGCTCTCGCCGCTCGCGGTGCTGTAGAAGCTGCGTGAACCACCAGCGGCGGGACGCCCGCCACCGGCACCCCCCGAAGCGCCTCCCGAACGGCCACCGCCGGAGCGGCCTCCGCCCGAGCGAGCGCCGCCGCTGCGGGCGGGAGCGCCGTCGCGGTTCTCCCGCTTGCGCTGGGCGTTGGCACCCTGCGAGCGTCCACCCTGCGACTGTCCGCGGACGGGCTGCTCGGCGCGGGGCACCGGCTTCACGTACGCGGCGACATCGCCGACAAGGGCGGCAACGGCGGGCGATGCTGCGCTGACCTGCTGCGGGGTGACCGTGATTGCCGCCTTGCGCAGCAGCGCCGCGGTGTCCTTGCGCTGGGCGGGGAGCACGAGCGTGACGACCTCGCCCTCCTTGCCGGCCCGGGCGGTGCGGCCCGAGCGGTGCAGGTACGCCTTGTGCTCGGCCGGCGGATCGACGTGGATCACGAGTTCGATGTCATCGACGTGGACGCCGCGCGCGGCAACATCCGTCGCCACGAGCACGCGCACGCTTCCCTCGCCGAACGCGGCAAGGTTGCGGTCGCGCTGCGGCTGGGACAGGTTCCCGTGCAGATCGACGGCGGGGATGCCGGCGTCGCTGAGCTGCTTGGCGAGCTTCTTGGCGTGATGCTTCGTGCGCATGAAGAGGATGCGGCGGCCGGTCCCCGAGGCGAGCTTCTCGATCAGCAGGCGCTTGGCCTCGACCGACTCGACCTCGAACACGTGGTGGGTCATCGCCGAGACGAAGGAGTTGGCCTCGTCGACGGAGTGGAGCACCTCGTTGTGGAGGTACTTTTTCACGAGCTTGTCTACGCCGTTGTCGAGGGTGGCGGAGAACAGCATCCGCTGGCCGTTGTTCGGCGTCTTGTCCATGATGCGCGTGACGACGGGCAGGAAGCCGAGGTCGGCCATATGGTCGGCCTCGTCGAGCACGGTGATCTCGACAGCGTCGAGCGAGACGAGACCCTGCTTCATGAGGTCCTCGAGGCGGCCGGGGCAGGCCACGACGATGTCGATGCCCGACTTGAGGGCGGCGACCTGGCGCTGCTGCGAGACGCCACCGAAGATCGTGGTGAGCTTCAGGTTGTAGGCGGCGGCGAGCGGTTCCATGGCCGTGGTGATCTGGGTGGCGAGCTCGCGCGTCGGCGCCAGGATCAGGCCGAGCGGGCGCCCGGGGCGTCGGTTGCCGCCGGCGAGCTTGCCGCCGAGGCGCGCGATCATCGGGATGGCGAACGCGAGTGTTTTGCCGGAACCGGTCTTGCCGCGACCGAGAACGTCGCGGCCGTTGAGGGTATCGGGCAGGGTGTCCTGCTGGATCGGGAAGGGCGAGTCGATGCCGGCCTTGGACAGCGCGGCGACGATCGGAGCCGGGACGCCGAGAGTGGCGAACGTGGTTTCGAGCGTGGTTGTTTCAGACAAGAAGGTGCCTTTCGGGCAGATGCTGATCCGTCAGCGCGGCTGGCGCGCAAGTGGACCCAGAATGGCGAAGATGGCAATGGCCACATCCGTTCGCCGTAAGAAAATGTCTACGAACCGGATGCCCGTGTGAGGCGTTTCCGATGAGAAGAGTTAGCGTTCTCCGACGCAAGGAACCCGACAGCGGATTCGCAAGTGACCCCAGCCTAGCAGGTGGCCCCCGCGGCGGCGCGAGAGGCGCCTCTCAGTACCGCTCGCCCACCGGGATCTCGACCGCGACCGTGTTGCCCGGCTGCGCGAGCGGGCAGGCCCATGCCGGGTCGTACGCGCAGGACGGGTTGTAGGCGAAGTTGAAGTCGAGCACGAGCGCGTCGGTGGCGCTGCCGGCACCGAGGTCCGCGCCCTTGACCGTGTCGAGGAGGTAGCGTCCGCCGCCGTAGGTGCCGCCAGGTCTGCCCGCGAGTGCGTCCTTCACGGGAACGAACAGTCCTCCGCCGTAGCTGGCCAGCCGCCACACATCGAGCGGGCCGACACCCGGAACATCCGCGATCCCGACGAGATCGAACACGACGATGCCGTCGGTTCCCGTCTCGACCTCGAATCGGCGCGGCTTTGCGGGCGTCACCTGCACCTCGAAGCGCCAGTCCGGGTCGTAGGGCTTCACCTTGAGGCCGGTGAATTCGGCGAGGTCGCCGGGCAACAGGGGGGTGGACGGATGCTCGGCGAACAACCGATCCCGCTCCCGGCGCCACAGATCGTGGGCGGCGTACAGGTCGGTGGCGCGACGCATCTCGGCGTAGAGGGCGAACACGCGGCGGCGCCAGTCGGCGGTCTCGAGGGCGATCATGACTCGAGGCTAACCGCGGCAGGCTGTGACGCGGAACTCCGCGTGCGGGGCGAGACTCGCACGCTGCTCGCGCGCCCGATGGGGCCCGGCGAGTTGCCCGCGCCCGCTGGAGTCCCGCGAGTTGCCCGAATGGGTCGCTTCCGGGGCGGTGGAGGCGACTGTGGTGGAGGCGACCTACGTGGGCTACTCGCCGGTGGCGGCGGGGTACGCCGACCGCCTGGTCGCCGCGCCACACCTCTCAGCCGGCGGCTGTGTGGCGCCGTGCGAAGAACCTTCGCACGCTTGCGTCGTTGAATCGCACGGTCGTCGAGCCCACCGCGAAGGGCGCCGTCGCTCCCGCTGAGGGAGTGGCCGCACGTGGCGCGCTCGAAGCCAGGGTCTCCTGCACTGCGATCGGGCCGGTAGCTGGCGGGACGATGGTCGGTCCGGCGTCGCCGAAGAATGCTTTCGTCATTGTTCCCCCTTGTGAGATGGTCGAACGGCAGTGCCGAGGCGACCAACGAATGAGGCGAGTCAACCTTCTCCGCCGCCGCACGGGCAAGCCGTTGACAGGCCGTCCGCCGCGGGAGCCGAGAATTAATCCGTGGTTACCAGTCGCGGGCGAGGGCCTTCATGCGCAGAGCCCGATACTGCCAGAACACCCAGTACATGGGCCACAGGAGCGGGCTGAGGGCGCCGGCATCGAAGACGAGTTGATCGCGGTACAGCGTGCCTCCTCCGTGCGCCGGCGCTACGGCCATGGTGTGTTCCCAGTACTTGACCGCGGTGAAGATGCCGCTCACTCCGTAGCCGGTGTCTTGCACGAGCCTCGTCTGGCCTTGAGCCGGTGGATACGAGATCGCGATGACCTGCTCACCGAGCGGGATGACGCCGAGACCCTCGACCCGCACCGGGTGCTCACCCTCGGACCACTGCTCCTGGAATCCGCCGGGCTCGAGTGAGTGGAAGACCATCAGCGGCGCCGAGACGCTGCGCAGTCCGGCCGGGGACCTGATCGCGCGCCACGCGGCATCCGGCTCGCAGTCGAGAATGAGTTTGAGGAGAACACGCATGTTGCCAGTCTCGTCGGCGCGGCCACGGAGTACAACGCGGCGGGTGGCGTGTCTCCCGAGAGTCGACCCCACGTGCTGCGACTTCGGGAATTCCCCGCGAAGTCGCGCTGTTCGGCCAAGAAGAACATTCGTTGCATCAACTCCGGAGGTACACCCATGAAGGCAACTGTCAACGGCACCGTCATCGCCGAAGCTCCCAAGGAAGACCTGATCTCGATCGAGGGCAACTGGTACTTTCCGCCGTCGAGCGTCAACGAGGAGTTTCTGACCAAGAGCCCGACCGCGTACCACTGCCCATGGAAAGGCGACTGCCAGTACTTCAACGTTCAGGACGGCGAGACGGCTCTCCAGGACCGCGCCTTCAGCTACCCCACCCCATACCCCACGGCCTTCGACCGTGTCGGCAAGGACTTCAGCGGCTACGTGACCTTCTGGAAAGAGGTCAAGGTCACCGAGTAGCCCGCGCGGCACGCATCGACCGGGGGTGTGTGGAGCGCCACCCGGTCTGCCGCGTCGAACTGAAGCTATCCTGCCGCGCTGCGCCGCGCCGCGGTCGAGATGACCCGCTCCGACCACGCGATGAGGTTGGCCGGGTCGTACTTCTTCGCGCACCGGCCGCACGCCAACGCCCGGGCTGGCTTGCGATACCGGTAGTGCTCGTGCCCGCCGGGACAGACGCCCGCCCACGGGGCGAGCTCGTGCGCGATCGCCCCATCGTGCAGCCGCTTTCCCTCGTAGCCCACCTCTCGGGCGACCCGCTTCCAGCTCGGCCCGTGACCCGCCGCCGACCCCGCGATCGCATGCGCGACCTCGTGCAGCAGCACCTGGTGAATCTCATCGTCGTCATATCGGGCGGCGAGGTGGCGAGACACGGTGATGCGCTTACGGGTGAAGTTGCACAGGCCCGCGCGCGTCTTTGCGGCGTCGAACCCGAACGACCACGTCGCGTCGAGGTGCAGGGCGATGAGGGCATCGGCCCAGCGCCGCACGCGATCTAGTTCTGCCACGCCTCGAACATAACCCGGTGCCGCCGACATTGGCCATCTCGCCCCGCAGCATGTGGACGGTTGGCCGCCGAAGGAGGCTGTGCACCCGAGACGGGAGCGGGGGTCGGAGAACCCGCGACGGGCCTCAAGTCGGTTCGGTCAGCATCCGCCGCATGATGGTCTCGAGTGCCTCGTCGAGTGCGGTGAGCTGCTCCGGGGGAGCGCCCTGGCTTGCGCGGAGTTTGACGAGTTCCGAGATGGTCGAGCGCGCCTCCTCGAGCCGGCGAAGGTCGACGAGCACGCTCGCGAGTTGGTAGAGAGCGGATGCCTCGAGCTCGCCCCAGGCCTCCGTGTGTGCGGCGAGGCTGCAGGCCTTGACCTCGGTGAGGGCGCGGTCGAGCGATCCGTTGTCCTGCAGCACTCGAGCGCGCCGCAGCCGGGCGGCCGTCACATCCTCCCGGTCGCCGGTGAAGAAGGCGAGCCGGTAGCTCTCCTCGGCGGTCGCGAGGGCCTCGTCGAGTCGACCGAGCACACGCAGCAGATCGGCGCGTTCGGCGACGGCAGCAGTGCTCCTCGCGGTGCCGAGCTCGTCGAGTCGAGACTGGGCAGTGCGCAGGTCCGGCGTTTCGTGAAGGCTATTGCTGGTCATTGACAAGAGGATATCCCCGACTTGGTGGTTCAGCCCTCGACCGGCGGCGCGAGTCGGACCTCAATGATTTTATCGTCGCCCTCGGTGGGCTCGCCGCGACCGTCGGTATTGTTCGTGAGCATCCACAGGGTGCCGTCGGGGCCCGCCGCGACGTCGCGCAGACGCCCGAACTCGCCCTGGAAATAGGCGACGGAATCGATGGTCTCCTCGCCGGGGTAGATCGCCCAGACACGCTCGCCGCGCAGTGCGGCGAGGAAGAATGTGTCGCGCACGAACGCCAGCCCACTTGGGCTCGCCTCGGATGTCGCCCACTGCTGCACCGGGTCGACGAAGTTGTCCACGCTCGCGATGCCCTCGACTTCGGGCCAGCCGTAATTTTGTCCGGGGAGAATCACGTTGAGCTCATCCCACTGGTTCTGGCCGAACTCGGCGGCCCAGAGCAGGCCGTCCCTGTCCCAGGCGAGCCCCTGCGAGTTGCGGTGGCCGAGCGAGAACACGAGCGAGTCGGCGAAGGGGTTGTCCGAGGGAACGGTCCCGTCGGGCAGCATCCGCAGGATCTTGCCGCCGAGCGATGCCAGATCCTGTGCCCGGTCGGGCTCGCCCGCGTCACCGGCGGTCGCGTAGAGCATGCCGTCGGGTCCGAAGGCGAGGCGGCCGCCGTTGTGGGTGTTGGACGCGGGGATGCCGGTCAGCACGTCTTCTGGCGGGCCCAGGCGGTAAGCGCCGGGCTCGCCCTCGAGCGGCATCCGCACGATGCGGTTGTCGTCGGAGGCCGTGAAGTACGCATAGAGCCAGGTGGTCGCGGCGGTGTCGGCTGATTCGTCGTCCTCCGCCTGGAGCACCGCGAGCCCGAGCAGCCCGCCCTCGCCGCCGGGCACGACCCCTCCGACCACGCCGGCATCGCGCACCTCACCGGTCGTGGTCAGCTCCTTGACGAGGGCGGAGTCGCGCTCGCTGATCAAGGTCGAGCCGCTCGCCAGTCGCACCATCGACCACGGCGCCGTCAGACCGGTCGCGATCACGGTCGTGTCGCCGACGGGCTGGACGGGTCCGGCATCCGGGTCGCCGGTCTCGCTTGGCACGGGAGGAACCGGCGTCGGACCTTCGGCCGGCGCCGAGCATCCGGACAGTACGACGACGGCCGCCACGAGACCCGCCCCCCACGCGCTGCGCCACATCGTTGTCATCCTTTCATCATTCAGGAGGTGAGGGCTACGCGGGGGATTTGACAGCGAGTTCCTCGGCCGGGCGGTCGCTCCCGGCGCGAACCGCCCACAATGGCGGCCTTTTCGGGCGAGCGGCAGCGGCGGGACGGATGCTGGGCCGACCCACTCCTGAACAATGAAAGCACCAGAAAGCACCAGGAAGCCAGGGCAGCAGCAGGAAGCCGGGGCAGCCGCCGAAAGGCTCAGCCGGCGCTCAGGAGCCGGCGCGGGTCTGGAAGATGTTCTTTGCGGGCGGCGGCGACGGGATCGCCGTCGCGTCCGTCACGATCGGGGCGCCGGCGATCCAGTCGGCGAGCTCACGTCCGGCGATGACCTTCGACGGATGCGGCCCGCCGGCCAGCAGCCGCGGCATCCAGTCGAGGGGAAGCGGCCGATTGGAGCCGACGAGCACCACATTGCCGAAGCGGCGCCCCTTGAGGATCTGCGTCTCGGCCAGCGCGGCAACCTCGCCGACAGCCGACAGCAGCGTCGCCGCCTGCCCGCGGGCGAAGGCGAGCCCCGGACCGTCCGCGACGTTCACCGCGACGACGCCACCCGGCGCCAGGAGTGTCGCGACCTCGCTGTAGAACTCGATGCTTGTGACGTGCGCCGGCGTGCGCGCCCCGGAGAACACGTCGACGACGACGAGGTCGGCGCTGCCCCGCAGCCCCGGCGGCAGCTTCTCGACGACCGCGCGCGCGTCGCCGTGCCGCACCCTGATCGAGGCCTGCTTGGGTAGCGGCAGCTCAGCGCGCACGAGGTCCACGAGCTCCATCTCCAGCTCGATCACCTGCTGGCGCGATCCGGGCCTCGTCGCGTGGATGTAGCGCGGCAGGGTGAACGCGCCGGCGCCGAGGTGCACCGCGGTGATCGGCTCGCCGGGCATCCCGAGCTGATCGATGACGTGTCCGATGCGCTGCACGTATTCGAAGAACAGCTCGCTCGGGTCGTCGACGTTGACGTGCGACTGCGGTGTGCCGTCGACAATGAGTGTGAACGCGCCCGGCACCCAGCGGTCGGGTTCGATCACGGCGTGGAAGCCGCTGAGCTTCAGGTGGGCGGAGGGGAGATCGGTCACGCTTCGAGGGTGCCACACCCAGGCACCCACCACGACTAGCATTCGTGCATGACAGCTCCCAAGCGCGACGTTCCTCCCGGCCTCCGCAAGCAGCTCGACGCGCAGTCGTACGTCGGGCCGGCGACGTTTGGAATGCGTCCCTTGCTCACCGAGCCGGAGCAGCTCGACGAGTGGCAGCCCGACGTCGCGATCGTCGGGGCGCCGTGGGACGACAACACCACCAACCGCCCCGGTGCCCGGTTCGGTCCGCGCTCGCTGCGCGCGAACGCCTACGACCCCGGCACCTACCACCTCGACCTCGGCATCGAGATGTTCGACCACCTCGAGGTCGTCGACTACGGCGACGCCGTCACGAGCCACGGAATGTGGGAGCTCTCGAAGAAGGCCGTGTACGACCGGGTTCAGGATGTCGCGAGCCGCGGCATCGTGCCCGTCGTCATCGGCGGCGACCACTCGATCACCTGGCCGGCGGCCACTGCCGTCGCCGAGCACCACGGGTACGGCAACGTTGTCATGATCCACTTCGACGCGCACGCCGACACCGCGAACATCATCGAGGGGAACCTCGCGAGCCACGGCACTCCGATGCGCCGCCTGATCGAGTCCGGCGCCATCCCGGGGCCGAATTTCATCCAGTGCGGCCTGCGCGGATACTGGCCCGGCGAGGAAGACCAGAAGTGGATGCGCGACAACGGTCTCAAACACTTCATGATGCAGGAGTTCTGGGAGCGCGGGGTTCGCCCGGTCATGGCCGACGTGATCGCCGCGGCGCGGGAGCGGGCGGATGCTGTGTATCTGTCGATCGACATCGATGTGCTCGATCCGGCGTTCGCGCCCGCGACCGGAACTCCAGCGCCGGGCGGATTCGCACCCATCGACCTGCTGCGCATGGTGCGCCAGATCGTGCTCGAGACGAATGTGATCGCGATGGACGTCACCGAGGTCAGTCCGCCATACGACCACGCCGACGTGACCGTCAACAACGCGCATGGGCTGATCTGGGAGGCTCTCGCCGCGCTCGCGTGGAAGAAGCGGGACGCCGCGCGGGCAGGTGACGGGGCTCCGGGGGAGTAGCGCCCAGCCGTCCGGATGCGAGCGCGCCCGTCGGCGCCGAACTCCCGCCCCAATCCGTCAGAAACCCCGCACCCGTTTAGTTTTTGTGTGACCCTGATGTGAGCAAACAAGGGAGTTTCGCATGAACGCAGTTCAACGCCGGGCCGTCATCGCGGTAACGGCACTCATCGCGGGGGCGCTCGTCGTCGCCCCGGCCGCCACCGCACACGCGGGGAAGCCGGGCGTCAGCGCCGACGACGCCACACTGAAGACCTACGCAGCAGACACCTGGGCATCGCTCGACGCGATGACCGACCCCGACACCGGGCTGCCGGCCGACAACATCGAGGGTGACCTCACCGCCCCGAGCGGATTCACCAGTCCGACCAACATCGGCGGATACCTCTGGTCGGTCGTCTCGGCGCGCGACCTCGGCATCATCGGCAAGCAGGACGCCCTCAAGCGGATGAAGAAGACGCTCGCGTCGATCGCCGCGCTCGAGCGGCACGAGCCAAGCGGGATGTACTACAACTGGTACTCGCCGACCGACGGCGCGAAGCTCACGACGTGGCCGAGCTCGGGCGATCCGGTCTATCCGTTCGTCAGCACGGTGGACAACGGATGGCTCGCGTCGGCCCTCCGGGTCGTCGTCGAGGCCGAGCCCAAGCTCGCCGCCCAGGCGCAGACACTCTACGACGAGATGGACTTCGCCTACTTCCACGACCCCGCCGCCCGCCCGACCGTCGGCCTCAACCGTGGCGGATTTTGGGTGCAGCCCCCACCCGGGTGCAACATCCCCGGCAACTACGGAGGCGATACCAGCGAGCTGTACTACACCTGCCACTGGTACGACACGACCGTGAGCGAGGCCCGCATCGCGACGTACATCGGCATCGCGAAGGGCGACATCCCCGAAAAGGCCTATTACGGAACTTGGCGCACGATGCCGGAGCAGGGCTGCGACTACTCCTGGCAGGAGCAGAAGCCGATCGGCGTGACGCGCGAGTACCTCGGCGTTTCGGTTTTCGAGGGAACCTACGAGTACCGCGGAATGTCGCTTGTCCCCGCGTGGGGCGGCAGCATGTTCGAGGCTCTCATGCCCGACCTGTTCGTTCCGGAGTCGACCTGGGGCGAGAAGTCCTGGGCCGTCAATCACCCGGCGACCGTGCGCGCCCACAAGGAGCACGGCCTCGACGAGGCTGGCTACGGCTACTGGGGTTTCTCGCCCGCGAGCGACCCGTTCGCCGACTACCGGGAGTACGGCGTCGAAGAGATCGGCATCAGCTCCGACGGCTACGGCTCGGATGCCGAGAAGACCGACGTCGACAAGGGATATGAGGGTTGCCGCGAGGCGACCAACCCCGACCCGACGTTCGGCGATGGTGTGGTCACGGCGCACGCGTCGTTCCTCGCCTTGCCGTACGACAAGGCGGGCGCGCTCGAGAACCTCGCGGCGATGAAGGATGAGCTGGGCGCCTATGGCCCCGGCGGCTTCTACGACGCGGTCGCGACGGAGAGTGGCACGGTCGCCGACCGCTACCTCTCGCTCGACCAGTCGATGGTCATGGCCGGGATCGCGAACGAACTGCTCGACGACCGGCTCAAGGACTACTTCGTCGACAAGCCGTTCGAGCGTCTCGTGAGGCCGCTCGTCGAGGCGCAGGTCTTCGGGTCGCGCCTCTAGAACCTGGGCAGCGGATGCCGGGGAGCCGCCAGGCCGCCCGGCATCCGCTGTTTCGTTCGCAGCGGCACTCGCCCCGCCGCCCGCCCCCGTCCCTCCGCTGGTGCTCGCCTCCCGTGCTCAGTACCGCAGGCACGCTCGGATGAATGCGCCCGCCCGTGGCAATTGCGCCCGCTCGAGCGGGGGCAATTGTCCCAAACGGGCGCCGACACCGACGGGAGGGCGGCCGCAGACCGCGCCCGAAGCCCGCACCACCCCTCCACACGCTGAGAATTTGCAGTGCTTATAACCGATTCCGAGAATCAGGTCAAGAAACGAGTGGACACGGCGCGCCAAAGGGGCCTATGCTGGATCCTTGCGCTTCCAGTACCCCACGCCTTCATATTGCGGTCGGCATTGCCTGTACGAACTGTTCTTGTACAGCCATCCTGCGAAGCACCAATCACACCGACTGTAACTGGCCCGACGGCCCACCGGAGGTTATTTCCTTGGCTGCTGCGAAAAACGCAACCACCAGCAATTCACTCAAGAACGGACGCACCGCATCGCGTCTCTCGTTCGCCAAGATCAGCGACAACCTGACGGTTCCCGATCTGCTCGCGCTGCAGACCGAGAGCTTCGACTGGCTTGTCGGCAACGACCTCTGGAAGACGCGCGTCACCGACGCGCAGGCTGCCGGTCGTCAGGATCTGCCGACCCGCAGCGGACTCGAGGAGATCTTCGAGGAGATCTCCCCGATCGAGGACCTCGGCGAGACGATGCAGCTTTCCTTCGCCAAGCCCGAGCTCGAGCCGGAGAAGTACACGATCGACGAGTGCAAGGAGCGCGGCAAGACCTATTCCGCTCCTCTCTACGTCGAGGCCGAGTTCATGAACCACCTCACGGGTGAGATCAAGACTCAGACGGTCTTCATGGGTGACTTCCCCCTCATGACCGAAAAGGGAACGTTCATCATCAACGGCACCGAGCGTGTCGTCGTCTCCCAGCTGGTGCGTAGCCCCGGCGTGTACTTCGACCGCGCGCAGGAGAAGACGTCCGACAAGGACATCTACTCCGCCCGCATCATCCCGAGCCGCGGTGCGTGGCTCGAGTTCGAGATCGACAAGCGCGACCAGGTCGGCGTTCGCATCGACCGCAAGCGCAAGCAGTCGGTCACCGTGTTCCTCAAGGCCCTCGGCCTGACCAGCGAAGAGATCATGGAGGAGTTCAAGGGCTTCGCCTCGATCGAGCTCACCCTCGAGAAGGACAACATCCTGACCAAGGATGAGGCTCTCAAGGACATCTACCGCAAGCTCCGTCCGGGAGAGCAGGTTGCCGCCGAGGCCGCGCGCGCGCTCCTCGACAATTTCTACTTCAACTCCAAGCGCTACGACCTCGCGAAGGTTGGTCGTTACAAGATCAACCGCAAGCTGGGTATCGAAGCCGCGCTGTCCGACTCGGTGCTGACCGTCTCCGACATCATCGCGACGATCAAGTACCTCGTCTCGCTGCACGACGAGCGCAAGACGATCGAGGGCGTCCGCGAGGGCAAGGCCGTCGACATCCGTCTCGACATCGACGACATCGACCACTTCGGCAACCGTCGCATCCGCGCCGTCGGAGAGCTCATCCAGAACCAGGTGCGCACCGGCCTGTCCCGCATGGAGCGCGTCGTTCGCGAGCGCATGACCACGCAGGACATCGAAGCGATCACCCCGCAGACCCTGATCAACGTGCGCCCCGTCGTCGCCGCGATCAAGGAGTTCTTCGGCACGTCGCAGCTCAGCCAGTTCATGGACCAGAACAACCCGCTCGCCGGTCTGACCCACAAGCGTCGCCTCTCGGCCCTCGGGCCCGGCGGCCTGTCGCGCGAGCGCGCCGGCGTCGAGGTTCGAGACGTCCACCCCTCGCACTACGGCCGCATGTGCCCGATCGAGACCCCGGAAGGCCCGAACATCGGCCTGATCGGTTCGCTCGCGTCGTTCGCACGCATCAACGCGTTCGGCTTCATCGAGACCCCGTACCGCCGCGTCGTCGGCGGCAAGGTCACGACCGACATCGACTACCTCACCGCGAGTGAGGAAGACGAGTTCGTCGTCGCGCAGGCCAACGCCCCGCTGACCAAGGACAGCCACTTCGCCGACCCCCGCGTGCTTGCGCGTAAGAAGGGCGGAGAGGTCGACCTCATCCCCGTCGAGGACATCGGCTACATGGATGTCTCGCCGCGCCAGATGGTGTCGGTCGCGACCTCGCTCATCCCGTTCCTCGAGCACGACGATGCGAACCGCGCCCTCATGGGTGCGAACATGCAGCGCCAGGCCGTTCCGCTGCTGCGCAGCGAGAGCCCGCTCGTCGGAACCGGCATGGAGGGCTACGCGGCCATCGACGCCGGCGACGTTCTCACGGCAGAGAAGGCCGGAGTCGTCTCCGAGGTCTCCGCCGACGTCGTCACCGTGATGCTCGACGAGGGTGGCACGCAGGACTACTACCTGCGCAAGTTCGACCGCTCCAACCAGGGCACGAGCTACAACCACCGCGTGATCGTCAGCGCGGGTGACCGCGTCGAGGTTGGCGAGGTCCTCGCCGACGGTCCCGCGACCGAGAATGGCGAGCTCGCGCTCGGCAAGAACCTCCTCGTGGCGTTCATGTCGTGGGAGGGCTACAACTTCGAGGACGCGATCATCCTGAGCCAGAACCTGGTGAAGGACGACGTGCTGTCGTCGATCCACATCGAAGAATATGAAGTGGATGCCCGCGACACGAAGCTCGGCAAGGAAGAGATCACTCGCGACCTGCCGAACGTCTCCCCGGAGCTGCTCGCAGACCTCGACGAGCGCGGCATCATCCGCATCGGCGCCGAGGTCCGCCCCGGCGACATCCTCGTCGGCAAGGTCACGCCGAAGGGCGAGACCGAGCTCAGCGCCGAGGAGCGCCTGCTGCGCGCGATCTTCAACGAGAAGAGCCGCGAGGTGCGCGACACGTCGCTCAAGGTTCCCCACGGCGAGCAGGGCACGATCATCGCCGTCAAGGAGTTCAACACCGAGAACGACGACGAGCTCGGCTCGGGCGTCAACCAGCGCGTTGTCGTCTACATCGCCCAGAAGCGCAAGATCACCGAGGGTGACAAGCTCGCCGGTCGTCACGGCAACAAGGGCGTCATCTCGCGCATCCTGCCGGTCGAGGACATGCCGTTCCTCGCCGACGGAACCCCCGTCGACATCGTCCTCAACCCGCTGGGTATCCCGGGACGCATGAACTTCGGCCAGGTTCTCGAGACCCACCTCGGGTGGGTCGCGAAGCAGGGCTGGGAGGTCGAGGGCAAGCCCGAGTGGGCAGCGAACCTTCCGGAGGAGGCGTTCTCCGCCGCTCCCGGCACGAAGGTCGCCACTCCGGTGTTCGACGGCGCGCTGGAGGCCGAGATCGAGGGCCTTCTGGACTCGACGACGCGCACCCGCGACGGCGACCGCCTGATCGACTCGTCCGGAAAGGCCCGTTTGTTCGACGGCCGTTCCGGTGAGCCGTTCCCGCAGCCGGTGGCAGTCGGATACATGTATATCCTCAAGCTGCACCACCTCGTCGACGACAAGATCCACGCTCGCTCGACCGGACCGTACTCGATGATCACGCAGCAGCCGCTGGGTGGTAAGGCACAGTTCGGTGGACAGCGCTTTGGAGAGATGGAGGTCTGGGCCCTCGAGGCCTATGGTGCCGCCTACGCACTCCAGGAGCTGCTCACGATCAAGTCCGACGACATCCTCGGTCGCGTCAAGGTGTACGAGGCGATCGTCAAGGGCGAGAACATCCAGGAGCCCGGCATTCCGGAAAGCTTCAAGGTTCTGATCAAGGAGATGCAGTCGCTGTGCCTGAACGTCGAGGTCCTCTCGGCCGACGGCAGTGCGGTGAGCCTGCGCGACACGGACGACGAGGTCTTCCGTGCCGCAGAGGAACTCGGCATCAACATCTCCACCAGGTTCGAGAACTCGTCCATCGACGACATCTAAAACCCGGCCCGATAAAGACTTTCGTTTTCCAAGGAAAGAAGTAAACATTGCTCGACGTTCACGCGTTTGACGAAATCAAAATCGGTCTCGCTACCGCCGACGACATCCGTCGCTGGTCGCATGGTGAGGTCAAGAAGCCCGAAACGATCAACTACCGCACGCTGAAGCCTGAGAAGGATGGTCTCTTCGGAGAGCAGATCTTCGGGCCGAGCCGCGACTGGGAGTGCTCGTGCGGCAAGTACAAGCGAGTCCGGTTCAAGGGCATCGTGTGTGAGCGCTGTGGCGTGGAGGTCACCAAGTCCTCCGTGCGCCGCGAGCGCATGGGCCACATCGAGCTCGCCGCACCGGTCACCCACATCTGGTACTTCAAGGGTGTGCCGAGCCGTCTCGGTTACCTGCTCGACATGGCGCCGAAGGACCTCGAGAAGGTCATCTACTTCGCCGCGTACATGATCATCTCGATCGACGAAGAGGCACGTCACGCCGACTTGCCCGGACTCGAGAACGAGCTCCGCCTCGAGATCAAGACCCTCGAGGGGCAGCGCGATTCGCGCATCGCCGATCGACTGTCGCGTCTCGAGACCGACCTCGCCGCGCTCGAGGCCGAGGGTGCCAAGGCCGACCAGAAGCGTCGCACGAAGGATGCCGCCGAGAAGGAGATGGGTCAGGCTCGCAAGAGCTTCGACGAGCAGATCGCCCACCTCGAGCGCGTCTGGGACGATTTCCGTGGTCTCAAGGTCGGCGAGCTCAAGGCGGAAGACGCTGTCTTCCACGAGCTCCAGGACCGCTTCGGCATCTACTTCAGCGGCTACATGGGCGCCGAGGCAATCCAGAAGCGCCTGCAGGCGTTCGACCTGGCGGCGGAGAGCGACTCGCTCCACCTCCAGATCGCCGAGGGCAAGGGCCAGAAGAAGATCCGCGCGATCAAGCGACTGCGCGTGGTCAACTCCTTCCTGCAGACCGGCAACTCGCCGGCCGCGATGGTGCTCGAAGTCGTCCCGGTCATCCCGCCGGAGCTTCGCCCAATGGTGCAGCTCGACGGTGGCCGCTTCGCGACCTCTGACCTCAACGACCTCTACCGTCGGGTGATCAACCGCAACAACCGCCTGCGCCGCCTGCTAGACCTCGGAGCTCCCGAGATCATCGTGAACAACGAGAAGCGGATGCTGCAGGAGGCCGTTGACGCGCTGTTCGACAACGGTCGTCGTGGCCGCCCCGTCACAGGAACCGGCAACCGTGCCCTCAAGTCCCTGAGCGACATGCTCAAGGGAAAGCAGGGTCGTTTCCGCCAGAACCTGCTCGGCAAGCGCGTCGACTACTCGGGCCGTTCGGTCATCATCGTCGGCCCGCAGCTCAAGCTGCACCAGTGTGGTCTGCCCAAGCAGATGGCACTCGAGCTGTTCAAGCCGTTCGTGATCAAGCGCCTGATCGACCTGAGCCACGCTCAGAACATCAAGAGCGCCAAGCGCATGGTCGAGCGTTCGCGCCCGCAGGTGTGGGACGTGCTCGAAGAGATCATCCGCGAGCGCCCCGTGCTGCTCAACCGCGCGCCCACCCTTCACCGCCTGGGCATCCAGGCGTTCGAGCCTCAGCTCGTTGAGGGCAAGGCCATCCAGCTCCACCCGCTCGTGTGTGCGGCGTTCAACGCCGACTTCGACGGCGACCAGATGGCGGTCCACCTTCCGCTGTCGGTCGAGGCCCAGGCCGAGGCGCGCATCCTGATGCTCGCCTCTAACAACATCCTGAAGCCGTCGGATGGCCGTCCGGTCACCCTGCCCACGCAGGACATGATCATCGGTCTGCACCACCTCACGACCCTCAAGGAAGGCGTGGTCGGCGAAGGCCGCGCGTTCTCCTCGGTCGCCGAGGCGATCCTCGCGTTCGACCAGCACTCGCTGGACATCAACGCGAAGGTGCGCATCCGTCTGTCCGACGTGGTCTTCGCCGAGGGTGCTGAGCCTGCCGGGTACGTTGCCGGCAAGGCAATCACCACCGAGACGACACTGGGTCGCGCGCTCTTCAACGAGACGCTCCCCGCCGACTACCCGTACGTCGAAGAGGTCACCGACAAGGGCCAGCTCTCCGCGATCGTCAACGATCTCGCCGAGCGGTACCCCAAGGTCGAGGTCGCCGCGGCGCTGGACCGTATCAAGGACGCCGGTTTCTACTGGGCGACCCGCAGCGGCGTGACCGTCGCGCTCTCGGACATCCTGACCCCGCCGAACAAGCGCGAGATCATCGGTGGCTACGAGAAGCAGGCCGCGAAGGTGCAGTCCCAGTTCGAGAAGGGCCTCACGACCGACGCCGAGCGTCGCCAGGAGCTCATCGAGATCTGGAACAAGGCCACCGCCGAAGTCGCCACGGCGATGGAAGCGAACATGCCCGAGAACAACACGATCAACCGCATGGTCACCTCCGGTGCCCGTGGTAACTGGATGCAGGTTCGCCAGATCGCCGGTATGCGTGGACTCGTGTCGAACCCGAAGGGTGAGATCATTCCTCGCCCGATCATCTCGAGCTACCGCGAGGGACTCTCGGTCGCCGAGTACTTCATCGCGACGCACGGTGCCCGCAAGGGACTGGCCGACACGGCCCTCCGTACGGCCGACTCGGGATACCTCACGCGTCGTCTCGTCGACGTATCGCAGGACGTCATCATCCGCGAGGACGACTGCGGCACCAGCCGCGGACTCAACCTCACGGTTGCGACGCCGGATGCGAACGGAGTGCTGGTCCTGGACCCGAACTTCGAGAGCACCCTCTACGCCCGCAGCCTCGCCGAAGACGCGGTCGACGCGTCGGGCAAGGTCGTGGCGAAGGCTGGCGACGACGTCGGAGACGTGCTGATCGAGGAGCTCATGGCCGCGGGGATCACCCACGCCCGGGTTCGCTCGGTGCTCACCTGCGAGTCCGCCGTCGGTGTCTGCGCGGCCTGCTATGGCCGTTCGCTGGCTACCGGCAAGCTCGTCGACATCGGTGAGGCCGTCGGTATCATCGCGGCCCAGTCGATCGGTGAGCCCGGAACGCAGCTCACCATGCGTACCTTCCACACGGGTGGTATCGCCTCTGCCGACGACATCACGCAGGGTCTGCCCCGCGTGACCGAGCTGTTCGAGGCGCGTACCCCCAAGGGTGCCTCCCCGATCGCCGAGGCCGCCGGACGCATCACGATCGAGGACACGGACCGCAGCCGCAAGCTGATCCTGACCCCCGACAACGGTGACGAAGCGATCGCCTACCCGGTGCTCAAGCGCGCGACCCTCCTCATCGAGGATGGCGAGCACGTCGAGCTCGGACAGCAGCTGCACATCGGCGCGATCGACCCGAAGGAAGTTCTCCGGGTTCGCGGTGTTCGTGCGGTTCAGGAGCACCTCGTGGGTGGAGTGCAGGGTGTCTACCGTTCGCAGGGTGTGCCGATTCACGACAAGCACATCGAGGTCATCGTTCGCCAGATGCTTCGCAAGGTCACCGTCGTCGACCACGCCGACACCGACCTGCTGCCGGGTGAGCTCGTTGACCGTCTCAAGTACAACGAGATCAACCGCGCTGCGCTGACCGAGGGCAAGAAGACCGCCTCGGCCCGCCAGGAGGTCATGGGCATCACCAAGGCCTCGCTCGCAACCGAGTCGTGGCTGTCGGCCGCATCCTTCCAGGAGACCACGCGTGTTCTCACGCAGGCCGCCATGGAGGGCAAGTCCGACCCGCTCATGGGCCTCAAGGAGAACGTGATCATCGGAAAGCTGATCCCGGCCGGAACCGGTCTCCCGAAGTACCGCAACGTGAGCGTCGAGGCGACGGAAGAAGCCAAGGCCGAGCGCTACCCGAACCGGATCTTCACGGACGAGTCGGTGTTCAGCGAGTCCGACCTGTCGTTCGTCGACTTCGAGAGCTTCAGCTCGGACGACTACACGCCGGGTACGTACCTGTAACCAGCAGTTAGCACCACAAAGGGCCCCTGCAGAAATGCGGGGGCCTTTTGCGGTTTCTGCGGGGTCTGCTGGTTTCTACTGGGTGGTGCTCGTTGAGCAGCGCGCTATCGTGCGCGTGTCGAAACCAGGCGACGTGACCCCACACTCGCACGTGCGCCGCATCCGCATCCGCATCCGCATCCACATCCGAGAACGAGGGCGAGTGCGCCCGCTCGTAGCATCTGCGCCCGGCCCGCCGGGCGCGGTGGCCACAAACGGGCGCGAACAGCCGTCGCACTGCAGGCCCGTGCTCATGATTGCGCCCGCTCGCGACCATTGCGCCCGCTCGTGACCATTGCGCCCGCTCGCGCGGGGGCACACGTCACACAAGGGCACAATCACGGCAGTTTCTGCCGGTTGAGCAGCGCTCACCGGCGTGCGTCTCTCAACCAGCAGACCGGGGCGGGTTTCAACATGGTCGCTGCGCGACCTGCTCAACCTGCTCAACCTGCGGTGCCTTCGTCGGCGTTTCGCTCGCTCGTGCGCACGCTGTTCAGCCCCGCGGGCGTAATCGCACC
>Ga0335397_10000886_pt1 | contig 40440 bp, 30 predicted proteins | sample MAT04_FD_205740 | JGI IMG/M metagenome (GOLD analysis project Ga0335397, IMG submission 205740) | Freshwater microbial communities from Lake Fryxell liftoff mats and glacier meltwater in Antarctica - MAT-04 (spades assembly) (version 2) ... | reverse complement strand
TGTCTGACTGCCCACAAGAAAAGATGGGGGTTCTGGGAAAGTACTGCGCCGAGTGCGTTTACGAAAGGGAAGATCAAGAAAGGCTACATTTTCAGGGAAATATCAACGGTCGGGAATTGCTGTCATCTTCATCACATCCGACCTTGGCCCATCTCGCCACACGTCACACGTAACTCCACCTGAAAACATGGGGAGAAAGCGTATGATATGCTCAGGTGAATATGTGAATTAGTACAGTCGTATGCCGATCCGCACCATATCAACCTGAGTTCGCCCCGAATTCTGACAACTGACAGCTCGGGAAAGTCACGGACTTCGGCGGATCGAGGTCGCAGTTACTCCCTGCCCGGACTCGAAATTTGAGCCAGCTTTCATCCGCACGGAGTTGCTGAAAATGCGTCACACTGAGATTCGTAAGGTCGCCTTTGTCGGCGACTACCTCCCCCGGAAGTGCGGGATCGCCACATTCACCCACGACATGTACGCCTCGCTGGCGAGCCAGTTCCCGGAGGCGGATTGCTTCGTCGTGCCCGTCAACGATCGCCCCGAGGGGTACGACTACCCGCCCGAAGTGCGGTACGAGATCAACGAGCCGGAACTGGAGAGTTACCGCCGTGCAGCCGACTTTCTGAACTTCGCGAACACCGACGTTGTCTGCTTGCAGCACGAGTATGGCATCTACGGTGGAACGGCCGGGAGCCACATTCTCGGCTTGTTGCGCGATCTGCGAATGCCCATCGTCACGACCTTCCACACCGTGTTACGTGAGCCAAACGACGACCAGCGGCGAGTGCTGATCGACCTGGCAGCGGTTTCGGCTCGCGTCGTGGTCATGACGCAACGCGCCAAAACATTTCTCCGCACGATCTACAACGTCCCGGAATCCAAGATCGACGTGATTGCACACGGCATCCCCGATGTGCCGTTCGTCGATCCGAACGCGTACAAGGACCAGTTCGGAGTCGAGGGTCGGCTCGTGGCCCTCACGTTCGGGTTGCTCTCGCCGAACAAGGGGATCGAGCACGTGCTCCGGGGCATCCCCGAGATCCTCAAGCAGTTCCCGAACTTCGTGTACATCGTGTTGGGGGCTACTCACCCGGCACTCGTCCGCGATCAGGGCGAGCGATACCGCTTGAGCCTGGAGCGACTCGCCCGCGACCTGGGAATCGACAAGCACATTATCTTTTACAACCGGTTCGTGGAAATCGAGGAACTGACCGAGTTCATTCGCGCGGCGGATGTGTACGTGACTCCATACCTGAACGCGGCACAGATCACCTCGGGCACGCTGGCATACTCGTTTGGTTGCGGCAAGGCGATCGTTTCCACCCCCTACTGGCACGCCGAGGAGTTACTTGCCGACGGCCGCGGTGTGATCGTTCCTTTCGCCGATTCGAAGGCGATCACTCGCGAAATCTGCGGGCTGCTGGGCGACGAACCGCGGCGAGCGGCGATGTGTGCGGAAGCGTATCGACTCGGGCGTGAGATGATCTGGGTGGAGTCCGCGAAACGATATATGGAGTCGTTCCAGAGCTCGCGTCTGGGCCGGCAGGATCAGCCATACAAACCGCTGGCGGTGCGAACGCTCGCCGAGCAACAGGCCGACCTGCCCGACTGGCGTCTCGATCACATTCTGCGAATGTCCGACTCCACGGGGATGCTTCAGCACGCGACGCACACCATCCCGAACTTCGCCGAAGGCTATTGCACTGACGACAATGCCCGCGCCTTGCTGCTCATGGTGCTGCTGGAAGAGTTGGGACAGGGCGGCGCGAAAGTCGAGCGACTCGCCACAACCTACGCCGCGTTCCTCCAGGCCGCGTTCAATCCGGCGACGAAGCGATTCCGCAACTTCCTGGGCTTCCATCGCAACTGGATGGAAGAAGTTGGGTCCGAGGATTCGCACGGCCGGGCGCTCTGGGCGCTCGGAAGTTGCGTCGGTCGGTCGCGACGGCCCGACCTCCCGGCATGGGCCGCCACGCAGTTCGAGCTGGCACTGCCCGCAGTGCTGGAGACGACATCCCCACGAACGTGGGCCTTCGGCCTACTGGGCATCCGCGAATATCTCCGCAGGTTTGGTGGGGACCGCTTCACCACCCAGACGCGCGACACACTGGTGGCCCGGTTGATCGACATCTACGACCGCACGGCCACGCCGGACTGGCCGTGGTTCGAGGAAATTCTGAGCTACGACATTGCCCGTTTACCGCAGGCGCTGATCGCCAGTGGCCACGACAGCGGGAATGCCCGTGCCGTGGAAGTGGGGTTGCAGTCGTTGACCTGGCTAGTCAAGATCCAGACCGCTCCGCAGGAGCACTTCCGGGCAATTGGCAGTAACGGCTTCTACCGCAAGGGGCAACATCGCGCGCGATTCGACCAACAACCGGTCGAGGCGAACGCGACGGTTTCCGCTTGTCTGGAAGCGTATCGCGTCACCCAAGACCCCATCTGGATGAAGGAAGCACGCTCCGCGTTCGAGTGGTTCCTGGGTCGCAACGACCTGGGACAAGATTTGTACGACCCCACGACGGGCGGCTGTTTCGACGGCCTTCAGGAAGACCGCGTGAACCGGAACCAGGGTGCCGAATCGACACTCGCCTTCCTGCTCTCACTTGCCGAGATGCACCTGCTGGAAACGTCCCTGGCGGGATTTCAACAAGCACGGTAGTGTGCCTCGCCAGTGGCCATGCAAAGTTCAAAGTGCAGAGTGCAGAATGAAAGTCAGAAGAACTCTGACTCTTCTGCCTCTCATTTTGCATTCTGCATTCTGAACTTTGCACAGTTGAGGTGGTTTCGCCGCATGGATATCAAACGCACCGGGATCGTGCTGAAGCCGAACAACTCCCGTGTTGTGATCCGACCGTTCGAGGTGGCCAACGACTCGCGGACCGAGAGAATCCTCGCCCGCATCGCATCGCTGTCCGATGTCGAGGTCGAGCGGCAACTGGAAACGGTGATGCGCGACTTCGGCGAGCGCCACCAGCGAATCCGTGACTTCTTCCTGTATCGGTATGAATACGTCCGCAAGTATCATCTCACCGATCATACCGTCAGCGAGACCCGCCAACTCTTGATCGGTGCATACTTCACTCAGGAGTATGCACTGGAGTCGGCTGCGTTGTTCAACCCGTCGATGGTCTGGCACCCCGATCAGTCGGGCCTGCCCGCCGGGTCGAGCCGATTCATTCTCAGCCTGCGCGCCACGGGTGAAGGGCACATCTCGTCGATCACCTTCCGTTCAGGTGTAATCGATGCCACGAGCCGCATCCGGATGGACGAACCTACCCGGTTCGTGCAAGCCCCCGCACAGGTTCCGAACGCTCTCTACGAGAAGACTCTCTTCTACCGCAAGCTGACCGAACTCGGGATCAACGGCCCGCTGACCGAGCAGGTGATGGCGGCCCTAGGCGACACCTTCACGCTCGGCGACCTCGACCGCACGCTGAAACTGGTGATGAAGAGCCATCGAACCCGCCAGCGCGAGTTCGAGCCGATCGCACACACCATGCTCATGCTGGCCAAGGCGAACTACGAGATCCGGTTCGACCCGGCATTCAACGTCTCGGAACGGCTCATCTTCCCGTCGTCGCCAACCGAGACGAACGGGATCGAGGACGCGCGATTCGTGCGGTTCACACACGACGATGGGCGCGTCTGCTACTACGCCACGTACACCGCATATGATGGCCGCGTGACGTTGCCGCAGATGCTCGAAACCGAGGATTTCCTGCACTTCAAGGTGGGTACGCTGAACGGACCAGAGGTGAAGAACAAAGGCTTCGCACTGTTCCCGCGAATGATCAACGGCCAGTACGCGATGCTGTCGCGTCAGGACAACGAGAACATCTACCTGATGTACTCCGATATGTCGCACTTCTGGCACATCAAGACGCTGCTTGCTCGTCCGACGTTCCCGTGGGAGTACATTCAGCTCGGCAACTGCGGTTCCCCGATCGAGACCGAGGCGGGCTGGCTGGTGCTGACGCACGGCGTTGGCGCGATGCGGAAGTACGCGATGGGTGCATTCCTGCTCGACCTCGACGACCCCTCGCGACTGATCGGACGACTGGAGACGCCGTTGCTGGAACCGGACGCGAACGAGCGCGAGGGGTATGTGCCGAACGTGGTCTACAGTTGCGGGGCGATCGTTCACGGTCGTGATCTGGTCATCCCGTACGCGATGTCGGACTACGCCAGCACCTTCGCGACCGTTCCACTCGCCGATGTGATTGGCGCGATGACGAAGGTGTGACACCGAGCCGCTGCTCGCGGACACGCCGTCAGGGCGACGCGATCAGTGAAAAGTCGAACTCGTTCTCGTTCTCACGTCGCGAGATGGTGACCTGGAGCGTGGAATTGACGTTGTAGGCGGTGGGGATATACATCTCGGGCACGTTCAGCATCCCCCCACCGAAGCCAATGGTGTTCGGCACCTGCCGACCTGACTGCCGAATCGCGGTGATTTCGACCCGATATTGCCCGCCTGAAAGTGGCCCGACGTTCGCGGCCACATCGTAGCGCCCGTCCACAATCGACCCACCGCTCGCCGGCCCCGTGTGCGGGGCAATCGGCGTGAAGGTGATCGTGCCTTCGGGTACTGGTTTATCGGCAAACGTGACCTTGCCCCAGACACGCATGGGCACAGGGTCACTGCTTCCGCATCCCACCAGAAGGATGAGGAGCATTACCATTACAACCCGTTGCGCCATCACTGTCTCTCCTGGGTGCCCCTGCATTGTGTGGCAATCTTGGGATGGCGAGGCTTCTGCCGAGCCGTTGTCGCGAGTGAAATCCCGGCTCGGCAGGAGCCTCGCCCTCCCGGTGCCAAAATCCAGAGGTGCAGCCCCCTCTCCTCACCAGGTACCGGTCACCACTTCACCGCCGTCGATGCTGGCGACATCCTGCCACAGTGTCACGTCGGTACTGTTGGTCACGAAGCGAACGCTCCCATCCACGAGGCAAACATTGACACCACCCGTGTGATAACTGCGTGCGCTGACGATCAGCGTGCCCCAACATGGCGAGGATCCGTTGCAGGGCGTCTGCGGCTTGGTTGAGTTGCAATAACCACCGCCGAGCAAGCGGTCTGGCACCGGTGAGTTCGGCCCACGCATGTGGGTGTATGCAGCCGACAGGTCGCCCATCCAGAGCCCGCGCAGGTCGTTACTGCCGCTCGCCGTCTGGATCACCTCGGAAAACGCGACGGTATTCGAGGTGCCGTCGGTCACGTCGCCAATCTTGCGACGGACGTTCCAGTTGAACAACGCCTTCTTGGTGCCGGGGTTGTTGGCGGGGTTGGCCTCACATCCTGCGCCATACGGGTCGGTGTATGGCACCCCCTTCTCGACGATCGACTGATCGCTCCCCTGGCAGGCAACATAGTTCGTGCGACTGATGGGCGCGAGCCAGCTTTCGCCGGCCGCGAAGTAGGTGGTGGGCTGGTCGGAAGGACATTGCGAGACGGGGGCACGCATCTCCCAGGCCTTCCGGCTGATGTCGTAGAAGTAGCGGTTGGTGACAGGATCTCTTCCCCGGAACACAGCCTGGGGCGGCATGAGCGCGGATTCGTTATTCAGTTCCAGGTACGGAAACAGTTTGACTGCCCAGCTCGTGCAGTTCGGGCCGTAGGTGGCGCGAGAGTTCGGGCTGTCGGCCCACGACCCGGCCGGGAACGTCCCATCCGATCCGTGGATGCTGTGCAGGGCAATGCCAAGTTGTTTGAGGTTGTTCTGGCACTTCATGCGAGCCGCCGCTTCCCGCACCTTCTGCACCGCGGGTAACAACAGCCCAATCAGAATGGCAATGATGGCGATGACGACCAGGAGTTCGATGAGTGTGAACGCACGCCGGAATGGTGGTGGATGGGTCACGGTCTGCTCCAGATCTAGGTGGGCCGAGGAGCTTGAGGAACTCGATCCTACGCCAGAATGTGAAAACTCGCAATCGATATTCGGTCTTGAGTGATCCTGTTCAGTCTTAGCCGCTTGCGGCCTCGCAAAGAGATACCGATCGCGATGCCGCAAGCGGCAAGGACTCTCAAACAAGCCTGTCCAGCAACTCTGCCACCTCGAACTCGACGACCGCCACGACCGTGTCGGCGGCACCGTAGTACACCAGCAACTTCTTTCCTTGCGGGACCACGCCGGTCGGGAACACCACATTCGGCACGAAGCCCGTTCGCTCGAAATCTGCCTCGGGTCGCATGAACGGTTTCCCTGTCCACTTCAACACCCGTGCCGGGTCGGTCGCATCGAGGAGCAACGCTCCCGCGGCATACTCGCCGACTTCACCCGGTTTCGTCGGGTGGCGGTTCCCGTGGAAGATCGCCAGGAAGCCATCAGCGACGCGGATCGGGGGCGTGCCGGCACCCACGCGACCGGATTGCCAGTCGCCACCCGAAAGCGTGAGCGGTGTGTGCATTCCCCAGTGGAGCAGATCCGGCGACCGTGCGAACCACATCTCGGGCCGCGTGAAGGGTGTTCCGCACACCGGCCGGTGGAGTGCCGCGTAGTTGCCACCGATCTTCTCCGGAAACAGGACGACGTCCTTGTTCTCCGGACAGAAGTTGACCCCGTGTCGCGTGAATGTGCGGAAGTCGGCCGTGCTCGCCAGCGCCGATGCGGGGCCGTGCCGTGAGACGGCGACGTAGGTGAAGTAGAACCGGCCGTTCAGCGGGGTGATGCGGGGATCTTCGACCCCGAACTCTTCAAGCTCTCCCTGCGGGCGGAACACGACATCCGTGATTTCACGCACGGCGGTTCCATCACCGCAGCGGATCACTCTCAGGTGCGATGTGAACGTGAGTCGCACGAGTCCGTCGACCTTGCGGCGAACCACTCGCGGGTCGATCTGTTCCAGTTCTCCGTTGGGAACCCAGTCGATCGTCAGGCCGGTGAGCGCATCCCACCGTGGAAGCCCAGTAAACCCCGGACGCTGTTCGCGCGGCCGTTCGGCCACCCGGACCAGAAGCACAACTTCGTCATCGGTCCGAACGGCACCGGGGTTGAAGACCCCGACGACCTCGAAGTCCGGACGCGATGCGGGCAGGTTGCAGGGTGCGAGCAGGAGTGTCGTGGAGAGCCTTGGGATGGTCACGATCGGATCTCGCCAGGTGGCAGACATGCGACCGCATGGAACATGCGAACCTGCCAACCCGCGTTCATGGTAGCAGGCCGATCTCGCTTGCGTTGTGCATCCAGTAGCATTCGCGCATGGGACGAACACTCGGTTTCGGCGTGATGGGGTACTCACCAGTGTCTCATCACTTCGGCCGAAACAGCGTGCTTCTGCCCGTTAAATCCTTTCGTCGTGGTCGAAACGCAAGGTAGAGTGGATTTGGCAGTACCTTCCGCTCCCGTCGGTAATCGCCTGGGAGCATCCGTCATACAAGCTGGAACACTTCATCTTCAAGGAGTCCGCCATGAAGCGACTTGGTTTCACGCTGATCGAATTATTGGTGGTCATCGCCATCATCGCCATCCTGATTGGGTTGTTGTTACCCGCGGTGCAAAAGGTGCGAGAAGCCGCCGCCCGCATGAAATGCCAGAACAACCTCAAACAACTCGCTCTGGCCCTTCACAACTACCACGACGCCAACGCGACGTTCCCCGGTGCCGCCAACATCGTGCCGGCTTCGGGACCTGCCAGCCCGTTTGCGATCTCCGGAACAAACCGCGCTCCCTGGTCCGTGCTCGTCCTGCCCTACATCGAGCAGGGACCTGTGTTCGAGCAGTTCAACACCAAGACGGGCACATTCGGCGGGCTATTTATCCAGCACGACGCTGCTACAGAGTCGGCCGTGCAGAAGGCGACGCGGATGATGGCCTTCGAGTGCCCGAGCGATCCCAACAGCAACCCCACAAATCGAAACTCGAATTACTTCGCGATCATGGGCGGGGGGAGTGGGACTGTCACCCCCTGCGCGCCGGGGGCCGGGCCGTGCTATCCCGTGAGCGCGACGAATTATCGCCTGACTTCAGACAATGGGGTGCTGTACGTCAACTCGAAGACCCGGATCACGGATGTGACGGATGGAACCTCGAACACGTTCATCCTCGGCGAATCCCGGTACATGCAGTTGCAAAGCGGCAACGCCCAGTACTACGCGACCTGGGCGAGCGGCTACTACGGCAACGGTGTGGGCGGACCGTACTACCCGAACGGTGCTCTCACCATGAATGCTCCCAACATCGTCAACTGCAACCCAGCCACGACCAGTTGCCACCACATGACGCCCTACACTGGCAGTTACCACACAGGCGGCGCGAGCTTCGCCATGGCCGACGGCTCGATTACGTTCATCACGAACAACGTCACCCTGTCGAACTTCCAAAGCCTCGGCGCGAGGAACGACGGAGCCGGGTCTCTCCAGTGACCCCACCGGGCGAACCACACGACGGGCTTCTTTGGTATCAGCTCACACCACAGGCAATCAAATGAAGATGGCACAGAAAGCAGTCACCGTGTCGGCCTGGAATCTGATCGTGCTGGGAAGTTTGTTCCTCGTCGGGTGTGGTCCCTCGATCGAACGACACCCGATCTCCGGCAACGTGACATACGATGGCAAGCCTGTTGAGTACGGCACGATCTTCTTCGCGCCGGACACCTCGAAGGGCGCGGCTGGCCCGCAGGGGATGGCGGAGATCCGTCAGGGGCGTTACCAAACGGAGGCGGAGAAGGGTCCGGTTTCCGGTCCGCATGTGGTGAAGATCACGGGCTGGAATGCCTCACCCGAAGCGGGGATGCTCGGGGCACCGACTTTCACCGACTACACGACGAACGTGGATATCACCAACGCGACCCAGCTCGATTTCGATGTCCCCACGAAGGGGAAGTGATCGCATCACGTGAAGGAGCCGGGGTCTGCGACCTCGGTTTGTCTTCGCCACACGAAGGCCGGCCTCACAGAGGCCAGCTACAACTACACAAGCGAGGAGTCTTCCACCTGCCGCTCGCCTATCGGGTATCACTCATGCCATTCGCGTTGTCGTTCGTCGCGTTGTTCGCCCTCGGAGCGGAACCCAACTTCTCTGCAAAGGTCGAGAAGGTCGAGCTGCCGGCCAAGCTCGCGGAGCCGATCCGCAAGTTGCTCGACCCTGAAGCGCTCGTCGTTCGCGAGGGCGATGCAGTCGTCATGCGAGTGTGGTTTCGCACCGAGATTCCCGCGAAGGCCACCGAAGAACAGATCAAGAACGGAATCACCTACCGCGAGATTCCCGAAGGCACGCTCGTCGGCGCGATTGAGTTCCCCGCGAAGTTCACCGACTTCCGCAAGCAGGAACTCGCGGCCGGCGTCTACACACTACGCTTCGCCGTGCAGCCGGATATCGGCGACCACACCGGCACCAGCCCACACCCCGATTTCTGCCTGCTGTGCCCCGCGAACCAGGACAAGTCCGACGAACTCATCGAGAAGAAGAAGCTCATCGAGGTTAGCAGTCTCGTGAACGAGGGCCGACACCCCGCCGTGCTGTTGATGTGGCCGAACAACGGCAAGGACGCAACGGTCAAGGTGCTCGCCAAGGGAGATGGTGTGCTGGTGGCGACGATCAAACGGGGAGTGGTTGCCGACGGCCGAAAGACCACGCTCGGGTTCGCGATCACGGTTGCGGGTGTGTGGAAACAATGACGGGTCTGATGGGGCAGGCATTCTTGCCTGCCCAGGCTGACCGGCAGGTAAGAATGCCTGCCCCCACCCAACAACCTTCAACAAGGAAAGCCCTGGATGGGTTCACCATCCAGGGCTTTCGTGTGTTACGGTGCTCCAACCTTCTTGCCGTTCACCTCGGGTGGTCCACCCGGGAACCGCAAGAACGTGGAATCGTTGTTCGGGTCTGGTGGGTTAGCGAGTGTCGGGTTATCCAGTTTGGTCAGTTTCAGGTCCACGTTCCCACCGCCAGCATCGGGAGCGTGGGCATTCGTGTCGAGACTCACACCCGCAACATTTCCACCACCGCCATTCCCCTTGCCGGACTCGTTCGTCTTTCCGAAGTAGTTCTGGCGAATGCTCATTTCGAAGGCATTCGGAGGGAGGTTACTCAGATCAAACTCCAGACCCATGCGACACTCGTAGATCGTGTTCGAGACGATCTGGGCCTTGATGGTTTTGTTCAGCGGCTTGCTGATAAAAACCGCCGCTTCGAGGTTCGCGAACCGATTCCCTGTGATATCGACGTCGAGGGTCGCGGCATCGAGCCGAATCCCCTTTCCGCCCTGACCGCCCGCTGGCCCTTCAAAGCGGCAGTTCCGGATTCCGAGGCGACGGGTATCGCTGTTACCGGCTGCTTCGAGGATCACACCTGCTTGACCGGTGTTGAGGAGGAATCGCACACGATCGACAACGATCGGCCGTCCGTCGGCACCGGCCGCATTGATGAACCGCATCCCGGCAACAACAGCCCCCTTCACGGTTCCGCCCTCGTAGGTGAACCCGGGGCAAGAACCGTTCAATTGAATTCCATACTTACACCTCCCACCACCATCAAGATCGACGTTCTTGAAGCGAACACCATCAGTGCTGTTGATGTTGATGATCGATTCCAGGTTCCCACTTGGCTCGATCACCGAAGGTTTCCCATCGTGCATCGTCCCTTCGATGATCACATCCTTGTGCTTCTTGGGATCGAACTTGAGCATCCCCGTGGAGATCCTCGCCTTCGTGATGACGATTGTGTCACCCGGTTGGTACTTGCCCAGCGCGTCGCTCAACGAGGTCGCTTCACCGTCGGGGCCAATAAGAATTCGGTGTGGCCCAGGTTCTGGAATCGGCTCCACCGTGCCGGATTTGTTGAAGAACGCAAAGTACGCGCCAATTGCCAGTCCGATGAGGAGCAACAGGCCGATGCCTCCGAGGAGTACTTTGCTCTTGCTTTCCGTTTCCTCCGGGGGTGGCGGTCGCTTTCCAGGTCGAACCTGAGTCTTGGATCCCCCCTTCGTGGGGACATTGATCCGGCCGCTCGTTGTGTTTTTCTTCCGTGCGGGAATCGGCGAATGCGGGGATGACGATCGATCCGTGGTGCCGCCACGGCCTGTTGAGGGCGTATCGATCGCTTCGCCCAGATCGGCAAACGGGTGCGGATCCGCTTCTGCCCGGCCGGGTGCAGTCGGTGCCGCAGCTGGCATCGTGTGAACCGGACCGGATTGGATGGGGTGAACGGGAGCAGGCTGAATGGCCGGCATCATGTGCATCGAGGGCTGCGATGGCCGGGGAAGTACTCCCGCCGTCGAAATCGCGCTCGTCATGGTCGTCGGCGGCTTGGCACCACCGCCAGCTGCGGCCGAGACCTGTGGCATCTCGCGTTCGGCAGGCGGCGGAATCGGGGTCGCAACCCAGGGCGCCAGCGCCCCCATCACCTCGGCTGGTGTCTGATACCGATTCTCGACTTTCTTGGCCATCATCTTCTCGACGATGGCAATCACTTCGTCGGGAACATCCGCACGGAACGCCTTGATCGGCTTCGGCTGGCGGTTCTGGTGCCAGATCAGCTTCTGGGCCACGGACCCTTCGGGGAAAACCGCGCTGCCGGTGAGTAGGTAGTAGAACGTCGCGCCGAGTGAGTAGATATCGGCCCGGATATCGACGGTGTGGCTGTCGAGGGCCTGTTCTGGCGCGAGATAGTCGGCCGTTCCCAGGACGTTTTCGTCGTACTTCTTGGTGAGTGCGTCGTCTTCGTCGTAGAAGAATCGGGCCAGACCCATGTCGAGGATCTTCACCACACCGGTGCGATCGAGCAGGATGTTGCCGGGCTTGATATCCCGGTGGATCAATCCCATCTCATGCGCGTGCTGAAGACCAACGGCCGAGGCGTAGATGTAGTGGCACGCTCGCAGCATGTCGAGCTGGCCGAACTTCTTGACGAGATCCTGAAGGTTCGTGCCGTCCACGTACTCCATGACGAGGAAGTGGAGGTTCTCGTCCTGGTCGATGTCGTAGGCACGGACAATGTTGGGGTGGTCAACCGCGGCGACGGCGCGAGCTTCGCGGTAGAACCGTTCGAGACTGGATGGATCGTCGGCCTTGGCGGTGGGGAGCACTTTGATGGCGACTTTTCGCCGCATCATCTTGTGTTCGCAGAGAAAGACCTGGGCCATGCCGCCGGCACCAAGCTTCTCCAGAACCTTATATTTGCCGATCGTGAACCGTTTATACTTCCCTTGAAGCAGTTGCTCTGCCTGAAAGTAGGTAAGAACGCCATCACGGACCAGGACGCCTGCAAACTTTTGCGGGTCGGTTGGTATGCCGGCGGCGTCGGTCAATTTCTGGACGTAAGAGCGGAGTTTGCCTTCGTCGGCGACCCCGCTCCGCTGGATCAGGTCCAGAAGTTCATCAGCGTTGGCGGGGGGGGGCATTGTGAACCTCTCCGACGGGGCAAGAACCCGGAACGGAGGACAATAAAGGACAACGTTTGGAGATACGAGCCTAAGTATAGGTCAGCCCGGCTCCGTTGGGGAGTCTTTTTTTGGCATCCCTCCGTGAAGAGAACGCCTGCACTGCTGAATCTTGCGGACAAAGGGCATAATTGAGCCGAACTCGCCCACGTCCGTTTGAGCTATTACTGATTAGTTGCCAGTTTAGAGGTTAGAACCAGAACCGTCCAAATCATTCCGTGCGACTGTCCCGCTTTTGAGTAGGAGTTGGCGTTTGCTGATCGCCCTTCCCTAAAAGATACGCTCCCACAATCGCGGTCACAAACAGTAATGTGACAAGAATCCCGACCAGAACATAGAAGCCCGTTTTGGAGGATCCACCACGTCGCTGTCGAGGCTCGTTGTCGTACTCCGAGTCCTCCTCTGTTTCATCGTATCCTTCTTCGAACTCCGAATCGAGAGGCTCTGTCCTCGCGGCGGAGGCTCTTTCGGTGGGAACGGAACCGGCTGTGCGGGATCGACCGTTTCGACCGTTAAACCGGGGGTTCTCTCCGGAACCCGTCAGGCTGGGTGGGGTGTTGGTGCCGACTGAACTGGCTTTGCCGGCTTCTGCATTGCGAACGGACGAATTGCCGGCACCCGACCTCGCCATTGCTCCGCGACCCGAGCCAAACAAGACTCGTGCCAGGGGGAGAGAAGCACCTGAACCCGTCAGGCTCGGTGGTGTGGCAAGCGATTGTACGAGCGGGCAGTGAATGGGCATTTCGCGAGCGGAAGGTGGTGGAACGGGTTGTTCCGCCCACTCGGCGAGTGCCTCGGCCACTTCCATCGGTTCCTGGTAGCGGTCGCGGGGATTCTTGGCCATCATCTTCCGGAGTACCGCGAGCATCTCGGGCGGCACATCGGCACGGAACGACTCAACGAGGCGGGGTTCTTTCGTCTGGTGTGCGACGAGTTTCGCGGCGATCGTCCCGTCGGGGAATGGCGTCTGCCCGGTGAGCATGAAGTAGAACGTGCCGCCCAGCGCGTAGATGTCGGCCCGGATGTCGACCATGTTGCTCACGGCTTGCTCGGGAGCCAGATAATCGGCCGTGCCGAGCACGCACTTGTCGTCGTACTTCTCGGTGACACTGTCCTGTTGCTTGTTGAAGAACCGGGCCAGGCCCATGTCGAGAACCTTGATCACACCGGTCCGGTCGAGAAGCAAGTTCCCGGGCTTGATGTCGCGGTGAACCATCCCGAGTTCGTGCCCATGCTGCATCCCCACGGCCGACTGCGCGATGTAGTGCGCGGCCCGAATGGGGTCGAAGGGCTTCTTCTCAACGATGTAGCGCGCAATGATTTCCTGGAGGCTCGTGCCATCCACGTACTCCATCACGAGGAAGTGGAGTTTCTCGTAATGGTCGATATCGTAGGCGCGAACAATGTTCGGGTGGTCGAGTGCCGCGACGGCGCGAGCCTCGCGGTAGAAGCGTTCCTCGTTCGACTTGTCTTCGAGCTTCTCAACGGGCAGCACCTTGAGGGCGACAAGTCGCCGCATCATGGTATGCTCGCAGAGATAGACCGCGCCCATCCCACCGGCACCGATGAGTTCGAGGAGGCGGTATTTCGCGCCGATCGTGAACCGCTTGTAGCGTCCGAGTCTCAGTTGCTTGGCTTGGAAGAACGTGAGGAGCGATTCGCGAACGAAGAGGTTGGCGACCTGGTCGAGTGTTTGAGGAGTAGTTCCGGCAGCCTGGTGCCGTTCGAGTAGGGCATCGATTTTGTCGGCCGGAACGAGCCCGCTCTTCCGGAGTATGTCCAGAAATTCGGGCGCGGATGCAGGCGCGGGCATGTGCTTACCTCGTCCCGTACAGGCCGGTCAGGGCCACCGGAACCGATCATGACCCGTCGGCAAACGGGGCAAGGTGTGTCGGATTCGCCGGGGATGTTACATACTCTGTGCGGAGGGGCGGCTCAGAGCAAGAGATCGGTTTGAATTTTGCCAAGAATTCAACCCGCAAGGAACGCCCAGTTGGTCTGTTCCCTGCGTCCGATTCAAGCCGCGTGCTCCGCATTACCAGTTACCAGTTAAGATATTATCATATCGCATCGCCGGTTTCAGAGGGAACCTAATGCGCCGAGAATTGCGAACCGTCAAAGCCGTGTGTCCCCACGATTGCCCAGATACGTGCGGGATGGTGGTCGGCGTAGACGACACCGGCCGTGCTGTCGAACTTCGCGGCGACAAGGATCACCCATTTACGCGCGGCTTCCTCTGCCAGAAAGTCGCGAATTACCTCGACCGGGTATATCACCCCGAACGCCTCACGCATCCTCTTCGTCGGATTGGCCGCAAGGGTGAAGGCAAGTTCGAGCGTATCTCATGGGACGATGCGATTCGCGAGATCGCGACACGTTTCCAGGCGATCGCGACATCGGAACACGGCCCGCAAGCCATCCTGCCCTACAGCTACGCCGGTACGATGGGCAAGTTGATGTACGGCAGCCTCGATCGTCGCTTCTTCCATCGCCTCGGTGCATCGCTGCTCGATCGCACCATCTGCGCGACGGCTGGGGCGGCGGGTTGCGAAGTAACGCTGGGGACGCGGGCGATCATCGACCCCGAAGACGCCGTGAACGCTCGATACATCGTGAACTGGGGATCGAACACATCCGTCACGAACACGCACTTCTGGCGCATTCAACACGAGGCCCGCAAGCGTGGGGCACGGATCGTCACCATCGACCCGTACAAATCGCCGACGGCCGCGAAGTCGGACTGGTGGTTGCCGATTCGCCCCGGCACCGACGCGGCACTGGCGTTGGGCGTGATGCACATCATCGGGCGCGAGGGGTGGCAGGATGATGCTTACCTCAAGGATCACTGCCTGGGTGTCGCTCAACTCCGCGAACGGGTGATGAAGGAATACCCCGTCTCGCGGGTGTCGCAGATCACCGGGCTTTCGACGGAAGAGATCGAGCAGTTCGCACGGGAGTATGCCCGGTCGCAGGAACTGTTCGGCGGCCCCGCACTGATTCGCCTGAACTACGGTCTCCAGCGGCACGGCGGCGGCGGCATGGCGGTTCGCACCATCGTCTGCTTGCCAGCGTTCACCGGCGACTGGCGCTTCCCCGGGGCCGGCGCATTCCTGAGCACGAGCAAGGCCGCGTCGTTCGACGACAACTACCTGACGCGGCCCGACCTGATTCCGCGCGGCACCCGCACCGTGAACATGATTCACCTCGCGGAAGCTCTCCACGGCGAACTTCCCGGGCCGCCGGTGAAGGCGCTGTTCGTGTACAACTCCAATCCCGCGGCCGTAAACCCAGATCAATCCCGCGTGCTCTCGGGCCTGATGCGCGAGGATTTGTTCACGGTGGTTCACGATCAGTTCCAGACCGACACGGCCGAATACGCGGACATCGTGTTGCCCGCGACCTCGCAACTGGAGCACTACGACCTGCACGCGACCTACGGGCACCTCTACGTGCAGTCGAACAACCCCGCGATCGCGCCGCTGGGTGAATCGAAGCCGAACACGGATGTGTTCCGCCTGCTGGGAACCGCAATGGGCTTCGAGGTGGAACTCTTCTCGGAAACCGACGAGGAACTGGCGCGGCGAAGTCTTGGGGAGGGCGAGGCTCCTGCCGAGCCACACCATCCCGCACTAGCGGGGATTACCCTTGAAGCGACGAAGGCCGGGCCGGTTCGGTTCAACGTGCCGAGGAACTGGGCACCGTTCGCGGAGGGGAATTTCCCCACGCCTTCGGGAAAGTGCGAGTTTTATTCGGAGCGAGAACGGCGAGCAGGTCGCGATCCATTACCCACTTACACGCCCCCACACGAAGATCCGCAAACGAAGCCGGAACTTGCCGCGAAGTATCCGCTGCAATTGCTGACCCCCCCTGCCCCGCAGTTTCTGAACTCGACGTTCGCGAACCTGGACGTGGCCCGCACGAATGCTGGCGAACGCACGCTGGAGATCAGCCCCACCGACGCGGCAAAACGTGGCATCGCGAATGGTGAGATGGTGAGCGTCTTTAACGGCCGCGGTCGCTTCCGGGCACGCGCGATCGTCGGCGATTCGGTGAAGCCCGGCGTGGTGGTATCGCTTGGCCTGTGGTGGCGCAGGTGGACGGACGACGGCGCGAACTGCAATACGACAACCAGCACCGCAAGCACCGACCTCGGCGGCGGCGCAACCTTCTTCGATAACCTTGTGGAAGTTTCCCTGGCGAGCCGGGCGACGTGAGTCCCCGGAGTAACGGATGAATATCGACCAACTGACCCATCGCGACGAAGCGGCGGCAGTCGCGACTCTCTCGGCGGCGTTCGCGGACTACCCGCTGTTCGTGCCGCTATGCCCAGACGCGGCACGTCGGCAGCGTGTGGTCGAGTCGTTCTGTCGTTATCAGTTCCGGATGTCGCTCCGTTGCGACGGCGTGTTCGCGACGCCCGATCGCGCGGCCGTGATGTGTACGTGGCTGCCCGGTCAGGAGTGGCCGGGGCGTTGGGCCAACTTTCGCTCTGGGGGCCTCGGGCTGCTGTCGCAACTCGGCTGGAGTGCGAGCAAGCTTCTGATGCAGTTTGAACGCGGGTTCGATCTCGCTCGCGTCAAGCACGTCCCCGGGCCGCACTGGTATGTGCAACTACTCGGGGTACGCCCCGAGATGCAAGGTAAAGGGTTGAGCAAGGCACTGTTCACACCGATGTTCGCGACCGCGGACAAGTACAAGGTGCCCGTGTATCTGGAGACGATGAAGGAAGTGAACGTGACGATTTACCAGAAGCTCGGACTGGAGTTGGTCGACAAGAGCGAACTGGCCGGCGGCTTGCCGAACTGGGAATTCGTGCGTCAACCACGCTGACTGGCGAGCCACGGGGTTCACCCCCGTGGTCTTCTCGCGTCGGCGACCAAACACCCACGGAGATCAACTCCGTGGCTCGCCTTCAACTCACCTTTCCGCTCGCACCGAGCGGTTCAATCTGCTTGAGCTTCTTCGCCTCGAGCGCCTTATAGCAGTCCGGCAAATCGAACGACCTAAGCACCCCGGGCACGAACGACGACAGCGGCCACGTGTACGTTTCCGATTGTGCCACGTCGGCGTAATTCGTGAGAGCGTTCTTCAGCGTCACGCGCTTCACCGCGTCCGAGAGAATCGCCGCGAACGTCGCCGGGATCGTGCCCCAACCCTTCGCCACAAGATGCACCTCTTTGTGGCCGATATCCGCGAGCCACGTTAGCACGCGCAGCACGTCGAACGTCCGTTGCCCGACATACGGGCGATCGAGCATGATGCCGTGAATCGCGTAGAAGTAGTCGCTGCCGTAGGGCGTGAGGAACTGGTTCGTGCCGCCGCAGGTGTCGGGCCGCGATTCGCCAATGCCACGTACATCCATCGCGTAGAACGGCGTCTTCGGCTCGGCCTTCACGAGTTCGGCGAGTAGCGGTTCGTCGCGCAGCTCGGCATCGGCGCTGTGATGCGAGACGTACAGAATCGCGGGGCTTTCATCTTTCGTTGGCCGCGAAATGTGCCCCGCATCTGAGAGGCGATAGACGACGGCGAAGATGCCCTTCTCGGTTTCGACGGCGTAAGACGTGGCCTGCGGCTTCGGATACTTGCGAGCGCCGCCTCCTCGAAGGATGCGGAAGTCGGGGACACCTTCGGGCTTTGGGAACCACCTCGCAAGGTCTAATTGGCCGGCACCCTCAAGCGGAAGCCGTGCAATGTTCTTCCGTTTGATGATTCGCTTCTTCTCCTGCACCTGGGCGACTTCCTGCGTGAATGAGAACACCGTGCGTGACTTCAATTCGCTGACTTGCCCCTTCGGTGCGGCCCACAAGTCTTCTTCCTTCTCGATGGTGAGCTTGGGTTCGGTCTTCGCGTCGGAGATGCCGGTCGCCTTGTTGAACCACTGATACATCGCCTCGCGGTTCTCGATGCTGTAGCCGTGCGCAGTCGGGCCGATGTGCAACTTCACGTTCTCTTCCGCGCCGAGCAGCGTGTAAAGCCGTTTGAGCCGGCGATACGCTTCCTCCGAGCCGCGTGCATCGAAGAAGTCTTTCTCCTTCGCCAGAATCGCGACGGGCTTCGGGGCCATCGCCGCGAGGAAGTCGCAGTGATCCAGCCCCAGCGCCAGGCAGTGCGGCGGGCACTGCTCCGTGTCGGCGGGGAGTTCGTTCTCCATGTTGCGGCGAAACGTCGTCACGAAGCAACTCGGCGCGGCCATCGTCCAGCGCGATTCGACGCCGCACAACCACGTCGTCATCGTGCCGCCGCCGGAGTTGCCCGTGATGCCGACATGCTTCGGATCGACCTCGGGCCGCGAGAGAAGGTAATCGAGAGCGCGGATGCCGTCCCACGCTCGCCAGCTTCCGAAGAACTCGCCGACGAGGAACTGCTGATTCCCCGCGAGCAAGTGTTCACCCACGCCGACGCCCGGCCGCTCGTGCTTCTCGACGTGCCCATACTGGAGGCGCTCGCCCTGACCAATCGGGTCAAAGATGAGCACGACATACCCCATACGGGCGAGACCCTGGCAGAACGACTGGTATGCGGGTTCCGCCTTTCCGTTGTGCGAGTGGCCACACGAGCCGACCACACCGGGCCGCGGTCCCTTCGCAGCCTTCGGCAGATACAGATTCGCGGTGACAAGGAACCCGGGCCGGCTCTCGAAGATGACCTTCTCGATGGTGTAGGCGTCGCGGTCGAGCTTCCCCGTAACCTTCGCGTTGAGCGGCGTCTTCTCCGGGAACTTGCCGAAACACGTCGCGATCTTCTCACGCACACCGCGAACGTAAGCCTCGGCGTCGGCCTTGGTCTTCAGCGCGGCCTGTGCGTCGAGGCCAATCTTCTCTGCGGCGCGGACTTGTTCGACATAGAACTCCTGCACCATTCGCGGGAATCGGTTCAATGGTGAGAGCGGCGGGGGCGGTTGCTTCTCCTGCCCGAACGCGGGGAAGTTGTTCAACGCCAGCAGTGAGGAAGCCCCGGCAGCACGGAAGAAGTGTCGGCGGTTAAGCGGAGAGTATGGGAGTTGCATGATCGGTTCTCGGTGAGGGTTACCGCAGAACCTACCCGACTCGCTCGTGCGTCGCAACACTCAGTGTTTTGTGGGCGGTAAACACACGGGGTTTACCCCCGTGGTGTTTTGGTCCTGCTGTGCATCACGGTTTCGGCGTGATGCACGTTGCCAGCGCCGAGATCGCGCTGCACGTCGCCACGATTGGATCGTTCTCGCGCACCAGTTCGACCGGGTTCACCCAACTACCATCCGGCTTCTGTCGTCGAATCAGTTCGCGAGAGAGTTCGTCGGCCCAGTCGTGATCGTCGGGGAGGGTCACCTTGTGATCGCGGAACGCCTTCGCCACGGATGCCGCATAGTAGTAGTACACCGCCTGGCGGTTCGGTTCGTGAGCGGCGACGTACTTTCCCGGGTGCGTGTCTGCGTTGAAGTTCTCGATGAGCCAGTGTCTGGCATCGTCACGTCGATCCACGTCTTCCGGGAAGCCACACAGGCCGAGTGCTCGGAATCCGTCGGCAGTCGTGCTGCCGTATGAGTGGAAGTAACGGGTTTCGGGCGTTCCGTTGTCAGTTGCTCCAACCCCGGCCTTGTTTCGGGTGGGGTCGTCGTAGATGAAGTGGAAGCCACCATCTCGAACGATCGCGGTGGTGGTCGGTCCCTCAAGCGGCCCGGGTCGCGGCCAGTTCTGACAGCTTCGGACGAAACCCGCAGCCGCCTTCGTGGTCGCGTCGTCGAGTTCCCCGGCCGTCTTCAACGCGTCCAGAGCGAACAGCGTGGCGGACAGGTTCGACTCGATCAGCGGCGGCGCGATCACGTTCGGTTCTGGCTTCTTCGGCAGGACACGGCAATAGCCCCAGCCGCCGTACTGCTTGTCGCCGGGCTTCCAGCCGAGTTTCTCGGTCAACTGGCGCTCCTTCAGATACTTCACCCAGCCATCACGCGCAACGAGGAAATCGTGAGCCGTCACGTGCGAGTATGCCTTGATCGCGAGGGCCGCTGTATACAGCGGATAGTCGAGGCCATCGGGGCCGGGGTCGATGGTGCCGTCTTTCCGGGAGAGCTTTGCGAGCCAGGCGATCCCCTTCTTGATGGCGGTTTCGACCGCCGGGGTTCGCACACCGGCGTCGTGGGCTTCCTGAAGTGCGATGATGGCGAACGGTGTGAGTGCGGTGCCGTCCTTGAAGGTGGCATACACATCGGATCGCCACGCACCATCTTCCGACTGGTGAGCGATCAGGTACTTCACGCCGTCCGCGATCGCGTGTTCGGGGTGGCGGCGGGTGCTCGGTCGCGGCGGCGGAATGCTGCCATCATCGACGGGCACGGGCACGACCGCGACCGCGACTTCGAGCACCACCTCGGGAGCCTGGCGATTACATCCTGCGAAGCCAAGGATGACGACGCATGTGGCGAGAACGCGAAACATGACATGATTCCTGCGACGTGAACGAGATGTATTCGATTTTAGCAGTTTAGCCGCGACGCGGAGTCTTCATAGCGGAGCGCTCACCCATCGGCGCGCTCCGCTACGAAGACTCTGCGTCGCGGCTAAACGGTGGGACAATTCACCTCACTTCGCGGGCTTCGGTTCCGGCTTCGGGTCGGTCGGCTTTGGGTCGGCCGGCTTGTTTTCCTTCTTCTCGCGGGCAACCTTGATGACTTCCGTTGGGAACGGGGTGCGATCGGCCATGAGAACCAACAGCGCACCGGCGGTGCAGAAGGTCTTACCGGTGATGCAGTGGTGGCCCTGCCAGCTACCGTCCTTGTCCTGGGCCTTCTCCATCCCCTTCACCATCTTGGCGTCCCAATCGTCCCAGTCCTTGCCGCCCATGAGCACGAGCGTTTCGCTGATGTTCATGAAGCTGAGGAACTCTTCGCCACCGTTGTTGCCGAACCCGGCAACGAACTGATCGTTGCGGACGTTCTTGGCCAGATCAGCCTGAACCTTGTCGTTGGTGACTTCGGCTTCCTTCACCTGCTGAAGTTTCTGCTCGGCGCGGTCACGCTCATCCTTCTTGGCATTGGGGTCGGCGATCACCTTGCGGGCCTTCTCGGCATCGAGGCGAAGGCTATTCACGATGTCCTGCGTGTTGCCCGCACCTTGCCCGATGCGATACAGCGCGACGCCCGCATCACCGGCAGCGCCGGCGACCTTGGCTGGAGCAGCGGCAACGCCCGCGATCCCACCGGCACCTCCGAGTTCCGCAACCGGAGCCTTGTTATCTGCGGCACCCCTGGCCTGGGCCATCGCCCGAGCCAGTGCCTTGTCATCGACCACCGCGCCGCGTTCCTTGGCCCGTACGAGGCTCTTGTTGCAGATGCCCATCGAAAGAGTCGTGGCCCAGCCATTGTTCCCGGCGAAACCGCCGTCGGCCGTCTGATGGCGAACAATCTTCGTCATGGTCTTTTCGAGAGCCGCGACGAGTTGCTTTTCCTGATCGCCCGACTTGCCGCGGAACTCGGCCAGCACGAGGTTCACGAGGAAGGTATCGACATAGTTGCCGATCTTGCTTTGAAGCTGCGTGCCTCGCACATCGGTGATGTACAGTGAATCCTTGTCGGCTTTCTCGACCTTGGCGATGATGTACTTCAACCCTTTCTTCACGGCGTCCTTGTACTCGCCTTCAGTGGCCGTGCTGCCCGAGCGGAGCAGCGCGAGCAGGACGAAGCAACTGTTGCCGATATCCGACGGATCCTCGACCTTTGCCCCTTCGACGCGACCGCCGCCGTTCCCGTTCCGCCAGCCGCCACCCTGATTCCAGCCGCCGTCGTCCTGCTGGCCCTTCACCAGATACTCCAGCCCTTTCTTGACGGCCGCGCTCAGTTCCTTCGGCTTCACGGCGAACTCGGTCTTCACGATCGTGTCGGTGACCTTCACCGCTTCGATGTTGGTGTCGGGCTTCGAGTCGCCCCCGGCTCCCGCACCGTTCTGCACACCGGGCAACCGACCAACGCCGCCAGGAATCGGTTTGCTGTCGTCCAGACCGCCACGGGGGATGCGCCGGAAATCGTCGGGAAGCACCTTCACCGGCGGCTCGGCTGGCAACCCCTTGATGGGCTTCTCGTCAGCGAGGAGATAGTTTGTGCCAGCGATGCCGCCAACGCTGAGTGTGGTGGCCAGTGCCAGGGGGCGGAACAGCTTCTTCATCGTCGTGACTCCGTTGAACCGGAGGAAGGGGAAAGGCCAGCGGGTTCACACACCCGCGGCGTGTACTCTACCCAATAAGACGACAAAGGTGGGTAACGGGTTGGTAACTGATGTGTATCGAGCCGAATCTGCTGCCGCGCGAGCCTTATTTCCCTGGTTTCGGCCGCTTTTCCGGGCTTGGATTCTCTTCCTTCACGTTGTCCAAACTTTGCCACAGATACCACATCGCGACGCTGCGGTAGGGCTTCCACGGTTCGCTCAGTTCGGCGGCCTTGTCAGGCTTGGGTAGCTCGGGCAGGTCGAATGCTCGCTTCATCCCGACGCGGACTCCGTAATCCCCGGCGGCCAACACGTCGGGCCTCCCAAGCCCAAAAATGAGGAACATATCGACGCTCCAAGGCCCGATCCCCTTGATGGCGGTCAGTTGCTCGCGGATCGTTTCGTTGTCGCGGTTCTCGATCCCGGGGAGGAGTTCCGGGTAGGTCTTCACGTGGTCGATCACGGCGAGAATTGTGCGCTGCTTCGGGCCAGATACGCCGCATTCCTTGAACTGAGCCTCTGTCAGCTTCGCGATCTTCGCCATCGGCGTCGGCGGCCCACCGACGATCCCCGCCAGCCGGCCATAGATGGACTCGGCGGCCTTGGTCGAGATCTGCTGCGAGATCACGCAACGCACCAGGATTGTGAACGGATCGGCCGGGTTTGGCGTGAGGGTACACGGCCCAACGCCAGTGATGATCCGCTTCATGACGGGGCACTTCCGCGCGAGGTGCCGCCGTGCCTTCAGGTAGAATTGAGTGGACATGCGGCCATCATACAATACCGCGAGAGAAAATCGAGTGCGACTCGCAGGGAGGATCTCTCCGGCTGAGCGCTCCACAAATGTTCGCACACACCTGTTCTATCCGAGGCCGCATGCCAGAATAGCGCAAGCGTCGTTGCCAGCGTGAGTCAACGAAATCGTGAAGAGCGACCCTTCCGATGAACACACCCGGCTTGCTGGGATTTTTGGAGCAGCAGAGGATTGCACGATGGGGGCTACGGCTTGGCGGGACGAAGGTGGACGTGGGCGACTGGAAGCGTGGTTTGGCCGATTTCGGGACCGCATCCCAGGCCCTGTCGAGAGCCGTGAGGTACCGACTCGGTACGGGCCGTGTCACGTCCTGCTTGCAGGTCCCGTGGACGGGCCACCCCTCGTCTGCCTGCACGCGATGCGAACAAGTTCGGCCCACCTCGTATCCGAACTGGCCCCGCTCCTCACCAAGTTCCGAGTGATCGCTCCCGATTTGCCGGGTCAGTCGGTCCGCGGGCCACAGGTCCGTCTCCCTCTCTCCGATGACTCCCAGGCTCAGTGGTTGCTCGAAGTACTCGACGGACTGGAACTCAAGACGATCGACTTGTTCGGAGTTAGCTGGGGCGGGTTCGTCGCACGCTTGACCGCGACCGTAGCTCCTGATCGAATCCAGCGCCTCGCTCTGCTCGTTCCGGCAGGGATCAGCAACGGCTCCCACTGGAAGGGGCTTACAAAGATGGCGATGCCGCTGATCTGCTATCGTGTGTGGCGATCCGAGCGCAACTTGCGGCGGTTGTTACGTCCGCTGTTCACCACCTGGGACGACGACTGGGCCAACTACACGGGTGAGGCTGTGAGGGACATGCCGTTCGACTACCGCATCCCACCGATCGCTACCGACGACGAGTTGAGGCGGCTAACCATGCCGGTGCTGGTACTCGGGGCCGCCGACGACATTTCGTTCCCTGGTCACGCGATTGTGCGGCGGGTCACGTCTGTAGTCCCGAACGCCGACTGGGAGGTGATCCCCATGTGCAAGCACTGTCCCCCGACCACACCGGAGTTCCGTGGCTGGCTCGCCAACCGGCTCTCGACCTTCCTCGGGCAGGGTTCGTGAAACACCCCCGGTAGCACAACAAAACCGGGGCGTTCACACGCCCCCCTCGCCAAGAAGATTGCGGACCGGACACAGTCGAATTACTTCAGCCAGCGGTCGAACCACGCGAGCATTTCCTTCCGCATCTCGGGGGTGTAGGTGTGGCCCACGTCGGCGTAGCGGATGCTCTTGAACTTCGCCGAGTCGCCGGCCGCCTTGTAGACCGCGCCGACCTTCTCCTCGATGACCTTGATGCCGTCGGCAGGGCTGCCCGCATCGAGTTCCCCCGTAAGGAACAGGAGCGGTCGCGGGGCGATCAGCGCGATTACCGCCTCCGTGTCGAAGTGCTTCAGAATCCCGTTCACAAAGTAGTACGTGCCGTGCGCTCGCAGTTGGCCGTGATGCAGCAGGTTCTCGTAGCGAGTGAGGCACGCCACACCCACGACGCACGCGATGCGATCATCGACCGCGGCGAGCCACCAACTTCGCGTGCTCCCCATGCTGATCCCGGTCGCGCCGATCTTCTTCACGTCCACCTCGGGCCGCGTACACAGGTAATCGAGCGCGACCTGATCGTCGCGCACGAACATCCCCCAGAGCGTGCGGCCGAACCACAGGTGATACTTGTGCAAGCTGTCTTGTTGCTCGCGGGTCAGTTCTCGTGAGCCGGCTGGCCCTTGTCCCGCACGGTCGCCATACCACGCGGCATCGGGCGCGAACACGACCCAGCCGCGTTTGACGAAGGTGATGCCGAGCGGTTCCTCGCCGCCATTCGCGTTCGGTTGCAATAGTTGCGTGTGATCATAACTCGATGAATGGAGCCAGTGGATTGTCGGGGCTGGTCCCTTCAACCCGTCCGGAATCAGCATCAACGCGGACATCACGCCATCGACGTCGTTGTCGATGCGGAGGCGTTCGAGGCGGAAACCCTGCCGAATCTCCGACGACACGAGATGTGCCTTGGGCTTCGCGGGTCGTGGCGGCAGATCGCCGAGCGTCGCGACGACTTTGGCCTTCACCTCGGCTCGGCGTTTCTCCCACTCGTCCTTCGAGGCCGGCACCGGGAACTGCGGGGCCTTCATCTTCTTGAACGCATCGGGGACGAGTTTGTCGTTCGCCGCTTCCGTCGCGAAGTACGCCTTCACCGCGTCCGGGCCACTCGCGGGAGCCTTGAGAATCGTGGGGTTCTTGAAACGCAGTTGTCGGTGCACGCAATCGGCCACGGCGTCCGCGAGCCGTTCCGACCCGATCGGGGTGTAGTGAGTGCCGTCTTTGCCGAGCAACTCGGCGGGCCCGCCGTCCTGCACGATTCGATTCAGGTCATCGACCGGAACGCCGAGTTCGAGCATCACCTTCACGGCGCGTTCGTTGTAAGCCTTCACGTCCTTGTCGAAGCGATCGAAGTCGGCTTTGCGTGCCGCGTGGCGATCATCGATGATTGGCGTTGTTGTGGCGAAGATGACGTGCGGCGTGACCTGCTTGATGCGGGCGATGATCGCCTTGAGGTTCTTCTCGTAGTCGTCGCCGGGGACCTGGAATGCGTTCGTTTTCTTGCCGAATTTCAGGTCGTGTAGTCCGCAGTTGATGTGCACCACAACCGGCTTGCCTTCGAGCCAGGTGTCGAGGTTCTTGAGCATGTTCGCGGTGTCGCCGCCATTCTCCTTGAACTGCACAATCTCGGTGACCCCTTCGAGTTTCTTAGCAACGTGGGGCGCGTACCCGATGCGAATTGAATCGCCCAGGAGGAGCACCTTCGGCAGCTCGGGCGGCGTCTTGGGTTGTTGGGCGAACGCCAGTGACGGCAGCAGGAACAACACGGGCAGCGCGTGTCGCATCGTGAACCTCGGGGAATGGGGAATGACAGATGGCAGCTCAAGCAGAGCCTACCTTCGATGCCGACCTCTGTCATTCCACATTTCGGGGAGATTCCAGCGTGCCACGGGGTTCACCCCCGTGGCTGTTGCGATCACCAAACACTACGGGGATGAATCCGTGGCTCGTCTGGTCACGATTCCAGTTCATCGGGGTCAACCTTCGCGGCAGCCTCGTCGGCGAGCTGATCGAGCGTGCCTTGAATCTGACTCATTCGCTCTGGTCTTTTGTTCGCGTTCGGGCGAATGCACTGCTGGATCAGATCCGCCAACCCATCGGGTACGACCGGGTTGATCGACCGCACGGGCTTGAGGGTCTTCTTGAAAGTCTGCGAGGTCATCGGGAGCGAGTCTTCGCATGGGCCCCATGACGGCGGGAGTTGCAGCGTGGTGAGCCGATACATCGTGACGCCGAAGTTGTAGATATCGGTGCGTTCGTTCACGAGCTTGTGCTCGACCGTCTCGGGGGCGATGTACTCGGGTGTTCCCTGGATGCGATCCTTCGGTTCGCCGCGGATCCACGCAAGGCCGTAGTCGAGCACTTTGACCTTGGTGCCGCGTTCGTAGATCAGGTTGTTTGGCTTCATGTCGCCGTGATAAACGCCATTCTTGTGCATGTGCATCAAGGCGTCGGCGATGCGCTCGAAGACGCGGATCAGCTTCGCCATGCGCAGAAGTGGGATCTTGTCCATCGTCTTGCCGGGCACATACTCAATCAGAAGCTTTGCTTTCTTGGGGCCAGAGAACCAGCCGCCGCCTTCGGTCTCGAAGCAGTGAACCTTGACGAGATTGGTGTGGTTGAGCATCTGGCTGACGCGAAACTCGTGCTTGGCTTGGTGCAGGAATTTCAGGTCTTCCTCGTCGTCGATGGAGACGAGCTTGAGCGCATACTCCTTTTCGTCGTCGGCTCGGCGGATGTGTAAAATGCTGCTATGAGCACCGCTGCCGAGTGTATCCAGAACGGTAAACTTGCCGATTTTTGCAATCGCCATCGTATGCCTTCCGACAAACTGCCGATTCTGAAGGAAGTCCCCATAGTACCCATGGGAGCGTGTGCAGGCAAACATCGGTGATAACTTGGCGGACAGGATGGAGTAGAACACAGCTCACCGACCCGGACCGTGGAATCCTCATGACCCCAACCCTCGACGCTCGCACGAAGGAATATGGCCGCGACATCTTCGCACGGCTCGACCGACAGGGGCCGATCCTGTTCACCCGGGCGTGGCTCGAAGACAAGCTCATGGGCCTGGGGATGCACGACCCCGCCCTGAAGGTGCAACTCTTCCGCTTCGTCGATACGCTCCCCTATCTGAAGGAACCCGCTGAGATTTCTCGCCACCTGCAAGAGTATCTCGGCGAGGCAAAGGACGAACTCCCGTGGTGGGCGCGGCTCGGGACGAGGTTCATCCCGAGCGGCGGGTTGCTCGGCGGCGCACTGGCGTGGGCAGCCCGCAGCAATGCCGAGCGGATGGCCCGCAAGTTCATCGCCGGCTCGAACGTGACCGAGGCCGTGAACGCCGTCCATGCCATGCGGAACCGCCGTCTCGCGTTCACCATCGACCTGCTTGGCGAAGCAACCATCACCGAGCCGGAAGCCGATCACGTTCAGAAGCAGTACCTCGACCTGCTCATCGGCCTCACGAGTGAAGTGAACACGTGGCCCGAAGAACCGATCATCGACCGCGACGATCGTGGCCCAATCCCACGCGTGAACGTGTCGGTGAAGCTCTCGGCGCTCTTCAGCCAGTTCGACCCGATCGACCCCGAAGGCACGACGCGAGCGGTCTGTCGGCGGTTGCGACCCATTCTCACGCTCGCCAAGAAAACCGGGGCGTTCGTGAACTTCGACATGGAGCAACACAGCTTCAAGGACACGACACTCCACATCTTCCGCACGATCCTGACCGAGCCCGAGTTCCGCAACTGGCCGCACGTCGGTATCGCGATTCAGGCGTACCTCACGGACACCGAAGCCGACCTGCACCAACTCCTCGACTGGGCGAAGAACGAACGCAAGTGCCCGGTGTGGGTACGGCTCGTGAAGGGTGCGTACTGGGACTACGAAACCGTGATCGCGGCGCAGAACGGCTGGCCGGTTCCGGTGTTCACGAAGAAGTGGCAATCCGACGCGAACTTCGAGAAACTCAGCGAGTTCCTGCTGGCGAACGTGGACTGGCTCATTCCGGCGTTCGGCTCGCACAACATCCGCAGCATCGCTCACGCGATGGCCGTGGCCGAGAAGTTGAAGGTGCCACAACGCCGCTTCGAGTTCCAGATGCTCTACGGCATGGCCGACCCGATCAAGGAAGCGATTCAGTCGCAGGGCTACCGCCTTCGCATTTACACGCCCTACGGCCAACTCCTTCCCGGCATGGCGTACCTCGTGCGTCGGTTGCTGGAGAACTCGTCAAACGATTCATTCTTGCGGCAAGGTTTCGCGGAAGGGCTATCGGAGGAAGTTTTGCTCATGGATCCCACATTGCACCAATCCAAGCCGCTTGCGGCTTCGCAAGCGGGCGTGATCGCGAAGCCGCAAGCGGCTGCGTTCCACAATGAACCGTTGAGTGATTTCTCCGTCGCCGCAAATCGCGACAAGATGGTTGCGGCGCTTGCTAAGGTGCGTTCGGAGTTTGGTCGCACGTTCCCCGTCGTCATCGACAACAAAGCACAACCCCTCGCGAAGACGCTCGACAGCGTGAACCCGTCGCGCACGTCCGAAGTGATCGGCAAGGTTGCGGCGGCGAGCGTCGAGCAAGTGAACGCGGCGGTCGCTTCCTGCTTAAAGGCGTTCGACTCGTGGCGAGATGTGCCGGTGTCGGAACGGGCTGCGTTGCTCCGTCGCGTGGCCGATCAGTTCCGTGCGCGGCGATTCGAGCTATCCGCGTGGATCGTGCTGGAGACTGGCAAGCCGTGGCGTGAGTCCGACGCTGACGTCGCGGAAGCCATCGACTTCTGCGTGTATTACGCTGCCGAGATGGAACGCCTCGCTGCTCCGCAGCATCGCGACGTACCCGGCGAGGACAACCGCTACTTCTACGACGCTCGCGGTGTGTCAGTTGTCATCGCGCCGTGGAACTTCCCGCTCGCGATCCTCACGGGCATGGCCACGGCCGCGGTCGTCGCCGGTAACACCGTGATCCTGAAGCCTGCCGAGCAGTCGGGCGTCATCGGCGCGAAGCTGATGGAGTGCTTCCTTGCGGCAGGCGTGCCAGCGGGGGTCGTGAACCTCGTCCCCGGCGTCGGCGAGGAAATCGGCCCGACGCTCGTGCAGCACCCAGACGTGGCCCTGATCGCGTTCACGGGGTCGCTCAAGGTCGCGCTCATGATTAACGAGCAGGCCGCGAAGACCCCAGGCGGGCAGAACTTCGTCAAGAAGGTGATCGCCGAGATGGGCGGCAAGAATGCCGTGATCGTGGACGCCGACGCAGACCTCGACGAAGCCGTGAAGGGCGTGGTCGATTCCGCGTTCGGCTACGGCGGCCAGAAGTGCTCGGCCGGTTCGCGGGCCATCGTCCTTGATGGCATCTACGATCAGTTCTTGAACCGCCTCGTGGAAGCGACCAAGAGCCTCACGGTGAGCGCTGCCGACGAACCTGGCTGTTCGCTCGGCCCCGTGATCGACGCCGAGAGCCGCGACCGCATCTTGAAGACCATCGAGGCTGGCAAGACGCAAGCGCGACTCGCTCACCACACCGACATCGGCGCACTCGCCTCGCAGGGCTACTTCGTGGGGCCAGCGATCTTCGCCGATGTGCCCGAAACGGCCGGTATCGCCCAGGAAGAAATCTTCGGGCCGGTGCTCTCTGTGATTCGGGCGAAGGATCTCGACGACGCCATCCGCATCGCGAACGGCACCAAGTACGCGCTCACGGGCGGGGTGTTCAGCCGCAGCCCAACGCACCTCGAACAAGTGAAGCGACGGTTCCGCGTGGGGAACCTGTACATCAACCGCAAATGCACGGGAGCGCTCGTGGATCGCCAACCGTTCGGCGGCTTCAAACTGAGCGGCATCGGCTCGAAGGCCGGCGGCCCGGACTACCTGTTGCAGTTCCTCCTGCCTCGCACCGTGACCGAAAATCAGATGCGCCGCGGCTTCGCCCCTGAGACCGGAACGGGGGAGTAAGCTCCTCCTTCACTTATGAACTCGGCGCGTTCCTCCTCGCCGTTCTCCTGAAGCCAGTCGGTGAATACGAGGCGCGGCGTGTCGTCGTCGGGGTTCTCACACACCGCACGCAACAACGCGTCTCGCTCGGTCATGGCAGCGTTTCCCAACGAAGTCGAAATCGATTGAGCGACAACCACAGTGTGTGATACAACAGCGCAGAGGAGGCACACGCATGTCAACTGTCACGACCCCCGCGACTCCACCGACGCCGGCCAGCGTACCACATCGGTATTACCTGGCGCAGTCCACGTTCCGCAAGTTCACGCTCGACGAATACCACAAACTGATCGAACACGGCGTGTTCATGGATGGCGAACCCTACGAACTTCTCGAAGGGAACCTGGTGCACAAAATGTCGCGAGGAACTCCACACGATGTGTCACTGGACTTGCTCGAGGAAGCACTATCTCGCGTATTGCCGCCACCCTGGTATCCCAGATCGCAAAAGGCTCTGACACTCGCGGAGAGCGAACCCGAGCCCGATGTCGCTGTGGTTCCGGGGCCGCGCCGACGTTATGGCAGCGCCCACCCGACCCCAGCCGAGGCCCGACTCGTGATCGAGGTTTCCGATAGTTCACTCCTCATCGACCGGCACGACAAGGGCAGCATCTACGCCCGAGCGGGGATTCCGGTCTACTGGGTCGTGAACGTCGTGGACAAGCTCATCGAAGTGTACACGCTGCCGTCCGGGTTAGACGAAACAGCAGCCTACACGAAGCGGGACGACTACCCGGTCGGGACGACGGTGCCCGTTGTGCTCGATGGCAACGCCGTCGGCAGCATCGCCGTGAGCGAGGTATTCAGTTGACTACGGTTACGGTGACGGCGGTGGCGGCGGAGAGTTCCCCAGTGGTGGGGTCAGTTCATGTACCAAGTACCGACCCAGGCCGCCGCTCGATCGAAACACCGCAGGCTGATTGAACGGGAACACCGTGCGGTGCCAGGGGAGTAGACCCACTGGAAGCAGATCAGTCTGGCTCGCTGGTGGTCCGAGCATGGCTTCCTTCACCTCCGGCTTCTGACCTAGACCTGCCCAGCCGAGATCGCTCACTGCGTATCGGGCCGTGTCCTCACACTGGTAAAGATCGGTCAGCACCCGGTTGTGCGCGATCGGGCCAATCCCCACGGCCGTGTTCGTGTGCATGTATCGCAATCGCGGCCGAATTCCCATCGTCAGATACAGCACGTGCGGCGAATCGTGCCACGCGATCAACTCGTAATCGGTCACGTTCTTCGATTGAAGAAACGCCGCCACCTCTTCCAACTCGACCCAGTTTGGCGATGCCTCGTGATTCTGGATTCGCTTGATCTTGTCCCACAACACGTATCGTTCGTGGTCAGAGAGATTCGGATTCCAACACTCGCTCCAGTAGCTCATTCGCTTCAGGTCCGCGAGCGGATGGCGCACAAGGTAACGCTCCTTGTCCGGGTCTTCGCTCTGATTCAGGCCGTCGTTGTCGGCGACAGTCATGAGCGTGGCGTGCAGGTCGGGCCGCGAATCGGCGATGAGCCACGTCACTCCCATGATCACAAGCCAGATGAAGACGACGCAAGGCATCGCCCAGCGGTGCGCTGCCCACAGCCCGAACATGATCAGCGTCTCGGCCATGTGAACGTACATGAAGCCACGCTGGATGTAGAACGCCTGAAACGCCCACACCAGCCACATGGTCGCCATCGTCCCACGAACGAACCGTGCCTCCGGTCCCGCAGTTCGATCCCAGAGCCAGCGAGGGAGTAATCGGCCCACTGGCCCCGGGCGTGCGCTCACGGCCGCGGATTGCCGCGACCACGGCACCGCGTCGATGATCGAGAGTAGCGCGAGCAGAAGCGTTGGTACTAGCCACAGGCTCCACGGCGGGAACCAGTGCAACTCCTGGTCGTACCGATCGGAGCGCTCGCGCTTCCCGAGTTCGGTGTATTCCGGTGCCCAGACGGTCACGACTTCCCAGAACTCCCCCCACGTTCCGGAGGCCACGAGGGCCGCGACCCCGAGTGCGCCGATGACGAGACCGCTCGCGATGTTCCCCAGCAAATCCGCCGCGAGTGCTCGCCAGGGTCGTGCCGAGCTCCCGGCCAGCCGCCACGCGGTCATGATCCACACGGGTGCCGCGATGAGCACGACATGCGGCTTGATCCAGACAGCCAGTGCCCAGAGAACGCCTTCCAGGGCCGATCGCCAGAACACTTCCTTTTGGGTGAATTCCCGTGGAGCGAGTCGCTGCATTCGAAGCAGCACCGCAGCCATGATCGGCAGCGCCATCCAGGTATCACGCTGGCAGTGGGCCATCTCGACCGCGAACGGGTACAGAAGCGCGACGCCAACGATGGCCCACCAGCGCGTTGCCAGTGTCGCCCCGCCCCGTTTCGCGAGTTGGTCAATGAGCAGCACAACCCCGCTCACGATCACCAGATCAACGACACGCAGAGGGAACGCACCGAACCCGACGATTGAGCGAATCCCGGCGAGGAGCCAGACGAACCCCGGGAGGTTGGTATCGAACACATCGCGGTAGTGGACGCCCCCTTGCAGGAGGTTCCGGGCCGCCATGTCGTACAGGGTGAGGTCGCACCAGAGCGGCATCCGCAAGTACAGCGGTAAGCCCGCGAACAAGACCACACCCGCGATGATCCGGGGAAGCCAGACCGATCGCCACGGCCAAACCAGGGGAAGAGGCATACAAGACCGCAATGAGTAGAGCGAGGTTGCGGTTCAGGATACGACACGCGACAGTGAGCGGACAAGGAGACGCGGGATAAGGATTATCCGAGGATTCGGCATAGAATGATCATGGGCGGACGCAGTGATCCGGACCCGATTAGATCGCCGGGGGTACTCCTTGTCTTCTTGTTTCCCTGTCTCGTTGTCTCCTTGGCTACCGCTGCTGGCGTCTGCCGATGCTCCCACGCCTCCCCCCGAAGGGATGGCGTTGATCGTGGGACTTCTTGCCATTCCGATCCTGATCTCGATCAACGGGTTTTTCGTGGCGGCCGAGTTCGCGCTTGTCTCGATCCGGCGTACCCGCGTTGAGGAGTTGGTGAATCAGAATCGCCCGGGTGCCAGTTCGCTCATGCACGCCATTACCGACCTGAACCGGAGCGTGGCGGCGTGCCAACTCGGGATCACGGTCGCCAGCTTGGCGCTGGGATTCGTCAGCGAGCCGGCGATTCACCGCCTCATCCATCCCCTGTTCGAGGGAATGTCGACGGAGTGGACGCGAGTCCTTTCGGTGTTCATCACACTCTGCCTCATCACGTACATGCACGTCGTGTTCGGTGAACAGATGCCGAAACTGGCAGCGCTGCAGGAACCCGAACTGATCGGCATCTGGGTCGCGAGACCGGTGAATCTGTGTGGCCGGCTGTCGTCGCCGTTGATCCGCCTCATGAACGGTTCGAGTTCCTGGTTCCTCCGTCGGCTGGGTTACAAGGGGGACGGCGACGAGGGCGAGGTTCACTCGGTCGACGAATTGCGGCTGCTGATCGAGGACACGGAAGAAGCCGGATTGCTCGATTCGGATGCGGCCGACATGGTACTCAATGTGTTCGCGCTGACCGACAAGCGCGTGCGAGATTGCATGGTGGCTCGCGACAAGATGGCGGCTCTTGACGTGAATAGCCCCCCCGACAAGGTGATGGAAGTGGCACGCCTCGGAGCACACACCCGACTCCCTGTGTACGACGCCACGCTCGACAAAATCGTGGGGATCGTCAACACCAAGGATCTGTTCTTCCTGTTCAGTACCTCGGGTGCAGTGATGCTTGAAGACGCCCTGTACCCGGCGACGTTCCTCGACCCGGACGAACCCGTGTCGAACGCATTCCGTCTCTTTCGGAAGTCGCATCGACCGATGGCCCTCGTCCGCGATCCGCAGGGAAGTGTCATGGGGCTGATTACGCTCGAAGACGTGCTGGAAGAGATCGTCGGGGATATCGAGGACGAGCACGACGTCCACGTTCCGAAGCTCAAACTGGCTCGCCGTCGGGCGATCATCGGAACCCCGAAGCCGGGCGTTTCGGGTTCGACTCGTCCACCAGAGTCGCGGGACAAACCGAAACCACCGTGAAACGCCCGCGAGGGCGGGATCGGTAGCCATGCTCACCACGCTCGAAGCACTGCACCGAGCCGTTGTCGCAAGCCCGGAAGACCACACCGTTCGGCTGGCTTATGCCGATGCGCTCGACGAAACGGGCGAGAAGGCCGACGCCGTTCGGGCCGAGTTCATCCGCACGCAGATCAAGCTGCAATCGGTTCCCGAGCCGGAACGTCGGCCCTACGAACTTTCGATCCAGTGTCGGGAGTTCGAGGCGAACTGGCTCGCCTGGTGGCGACCCGTCGCCGATGCCGCAGGTCTGCCAGCTCCACATGTCCCCAGCCGGCGATTGCGTGATCGAGTCACACGCCGGATTCGGTCAGTCGTGCAAGAAGAACCGCGACCGGCGAACTGGCCGTATACTCACACCGCCTCCGACGGAAACATCGCGGTCCATCTCGCCGATTATGGGATGTCCTTCCGGTTCGATTCGGGCTTCCCCGAGGAACTCCGATTCCACCACATGGACCCGCCGGAGAATCAAGCGGAACTCGTCCATCGTTGGGGCGACGCGATGCCTCTGGTTCGGCTCGCGATCACGCATTCCATCACGCCGGTGCAGTGGGAACGCCTTGATGGTACGCACCTCGCCAGGCTGCCGGAACTGACCTTCGACCGATTGCTTCCCGACACCACAATGCTGGTCGCCGCGTCGCCACACCTCGCGGCGCTGACACGGCTCAGGGTCAATCCCGTCCCCACCGCGACCGACGCCACAAACACCGATACCGTTCGCTTTTTGGTGCATTCGCCGACATGGGCAGGATTGCGGTCGCTCCACTTCACGGGTCGGCTCACTCCAAACCTCGTCCGAGACCTGGCAACGCTATGTACGCTGGAGAACCTGGAAGAACTCGAACTGTTCATCGGGAACCCGAACATCCTCGGGGGCGCGGTGGCTCAGGCACTGAACGAGGTTCTGCGGAGGTTCTTGCAGTCGTTCCCAATCGAGGGAATGACACCGATACGCTGGGTTGACTATGGCCCACCACTGGAGGCGCTCGCGGCAGCGGCGTGGGTGCGAAAACTCCGTCGCTTGCGGATCACATCCGATCACCCGAATGGACTCATGGGAATGCTCGGCGAGCGGCTCTACGGATCGGGCGAACGCGCGGCGGATCTGATCCCTGATCCCGCGGTTTACTCGCTGGTGAACGCGATCGATTCCGACAGGCTGGAGAAGCTCGTGTTGCCGGGCGGGATCATCAGCCCATCGATCAAGGAAGACTTGATGAGCCGCCTCGGCGACCGCGTGACGTTCGGATGACGTGAGATACAGGCCGAAAAAATCTCGAAAGAAAACTGCGAACCGCGCGAACCTGGGAGTATGGACTCGCGTCTGAGAGGTGTACCAACACCGGGGTTCGCCTCGGATGGCACAGCCAAACCAGTCGCGAGTGGGTTGCATAACGGTCAGGAGAGTGATAGACTCGCTCGTCCTGATCGGGATAAACCCGACCCGCGACTTGGTGTTGTTTACTTGTAACCCGTTCACCCTTAACCGTTTCCGATGATCTCCTAACTTTCATTCTCGGGTGTCTCTCTCACGAGAGCAACCACCCCAACCGTCTGTCGGAGGGATTGCAATGCTTAAGACCCTGAAGACTCTGGTGCTGAAGACCGCGCAGGTGACCAGCGTGAAGCTGACCACCCCGGCCGATCGCATCGGTCTGGGTCGCGGCGTCGCAAACTATCCGACGGACAACCTGTCCCCGGGGCTAATCCCAACGCCCCATAATCCGGAACCCGAACAGGTCCGGTCACGGGAAGAGTTGTCCGCGATGCAAATGCAGATGCACTTGCGAGCGGATAGCGATGCCGTGCCCCCGGAAGGTTCGGCCGGATGTTTCTCTGGTACCACGGCTAGCCGGTTCGTGTCGTCGAGTGCCTCTTCTCTAACGAGGAGTTGGCACAAAGCAACACGAACACCGCCGACAGACAGTACCCGCGAGGTACTCCTGATCGTCGGGCCTGGCCGAGCAAGCTTTTCCCGCGATCTCTGTCGCCAGGACCGCTTTGGACGCGACTGCCAATCGCTCCAACGGTTACACGACAAACGAGACGCGATACGGGAAGTGTGCTCGGCGGCGGAAGCCGGAAAGTGAGGTGACCCACGGCTTAACGTAACGCGACCATCGGATTGACCTCGAAAACCCGCCCACAGTCGGCGCGGGTCCAGATGAACAACCAGAAGTCGTTGTGCGCGAAGTCGGTTGGTCACAACCAGGAAAACGAACCCTAACCACGCTGGTCCCAGATTGCGTTGTCGGAGGCGTCGCCGTGTCACACGGTGCGCTGGTGTCGCGAGACAGACGGGGTTGCACGTCGCCCCAGTCGTTGCGCGAGTCGCACCATCGCATGTGATGCACCGAGGCATCCCCGTCTTCACCATCCAGGGCACAAGCCGCTGCGGGATACCGCTGCTTTGGTTCGCGATGATGTTCCGCCTCAATGTCCCTTCTTCGATGAAGCGGACGCTTGAGAGGTGGGTCGCGGCTGAAGTAAGTGGACCGCCTGTGCGGGAGATGCTCGGCCCCCCTTCCTCTGATCCTGGGGCGGGCCGCCTCCAACCAGTCATGCGGGCCAGCTTGAAATGAAGGTAAAAGTTAAAAAGTAAAAATGGACAGAAGACCGAACACACTGTCTTCAATTTTCCTTTTTACTTTTTCAATTTTACCTTCTCGAAAACACGGGATCGGGACAGGAATCCAATCATGAGCTGGAATGAAATCACCGTGCTGGTCGAGAAGGCGAAGACTGGCGATCGGGAAGCATATGGCGAGTTGGTCGTTCGGTTCCAGAACAGCGTCTACGCGATGGCGCTGAGCCGGGTCCGCGATCCGCTCGAAGCGCAGGAACTGGCGCAGGACGTCTTCGTTCACGCAATGCGGAAGCTCCCGCAACTGCGTGATCCGCGGTGCTTCGCCGGCTGGTTGCGGCGAATCACGGCTCGAATGGCGATCAACCGGTTGACCCGGAAGGGTCCGCTGTTTGGCGCTGATCCGGAAATGCTCGACGCGGTCCAGGGTCACGAGCGAAGCCCTGTGGACGCGCTCGAGGTCAGCGAGGCGGTCGAGCAGCTCAAGCTCGGCCTGGCCGAATTGAAGCCGCTTGATCGGCTGACGCTGGAGGCGTTCTACATCCGGGGCCGGAGTCTGAAGCAGATGGCCCGGGAGTTTGAGGTTCCGACCGGGACCATCAAGCGTCGTCTGCACGTCGCTCGTCAGCGGTTGAAGGATGCGCTGGAAGCGATCGACCCGAGCCTGGCGGAGCGGTTCGCCGGGCTGGCGGGCGAGTTGGCAAGCGTCTGAGTGAGCCGCTTGCGAGCCGCCGGGTTGATCCCGGCGGTCCCGCGATAATCCACGGCGGGCGGTGAGGTCACACTCACTGCTCCGAGTCCCGGAGCAGCGAACACGAGTTCCCGCCCGCCAATGTTAACCTGATTCCGTGTGCGAACGCCGGTGGGGCAACTCACCGGCGTTTCGCTTTGGTGCATCGCGAGTTATGATGTCGGTAACTCGGAGACGCCACCATGCCCTTGCGTGACCATTTCCACAACCCGTTGAAAGATTATTGTCCGTGGTCGTCGGTCCATGCGAACTGGGGAACGAAAATAGTTGATCGCCTCAACGGTGATCGCCTGCCCGAGAAGTTCAGAGCACAAGCCGCGAGCCACTTCGGGGCCCAACTTGAGGCTGATATCGCGACTCTCGAACGCAGTGAACGCGGTTCGTTGTTCGAGGACATCAATGGTCACGACGGCGGAGTCGCGACGGCGACCAAGACCGAAGTGTATTCGCCACCGACTGCGGTTCTCTCGGCAACTGTCGAGTTCGACGACCCCGATCTCTTCGAGGTGAAAATTTACCGTGGGTCGGGCGGCTGGGAACTCGTAGCGGTGATCGAGTTGGTGAGCGAAGTGAACAAGGACCGCGATGAACATCGCCAAGCGTTCGCCGTAAAGTGCGGGAGCTATCTGCAAAAAGGCATTTCGGTTGTCGTGGTCGATACTGTCACCACTTATTCCGCAAACCTACACAACGAACTGTGCGAACTGATCGGTTCCGCCGAATCGCTCCGCTGGATACCGCCGAACGGCCTGTCGGTCGTCGTGTACCGTGCGAATCGGGTTGCCAACAATGGTGGAACGAGGCTCAATGTATGGCCGTATCCGATATCTCTTCGTTCACCGCTGCCGACAGTGCCGCTGTGGTTGGCTTACGATCTCGTGGTACCGCTGGAACTTGAACTCACCTACGAAGCGGCGTGCAAGTCACTGCGGATCGTGTGACACAACACTGACGAACATGGGATCAGCCTTTCTCGGGAAGCAATCCCCGCATCAACTCAGCCACACCCAGGGCATCGTCACCGCCCTGCTTCTGTAAGGCTCGCATGACCTTCTCACGCCGCTCGACCGGATGATTCTGGCTCATCTTCCATTTACCCTCGATCCGTTCGATCTCGATGCGGAACCCGACGATCTGGGCCAGGAGTCGTTCCACAAACGAGCCGGTCGTGTCGAGCGTCCACGGGCTGGGCATCGCACCTTCATAGACATCCACACTCCGCTGCACGATCTGAAGAAGTGCATCATCGTCTTCGATTAACTTGATCCGTCCGCAAGCGTGGACAGCGGCATAGTTCCAGGTCGGGACGACATTATCGGACTCGTACCACGTCGGCGAGATGTATGCGTGCGGCCCACTGAACACGGTCAGGCCCGTCTGGTCGCCGATGGCCTTCCAGTGCGGGTTCGCGCGTGCCATGTGGCCGATCAACGTGCCGTGCGGACCACTGTGGCGTTCGAGAAGGAACGGCAGGTGAGTCGCGAACGGCACAGCATCGACTTGCGAGATGAGCAGGCCAAAGCTGTGTCGCTCAATAAAGTCGTGGAGCTTGACGGGATCGGACTCTGCGAAGTGCGGCGGAACGTACATCGTCGTGCCCCGAAGTGGAACAGTTGGCCTGGATGTGGACACTGGCTGAATACTGTGTCATCCCAGCCGTGCCGAGCCTGAAACACGGCGATGACCCACTCACTTCACGGCTCTGGCGATCTCACCGGCGAGGTAAAGGGCCGCTGCTTCCGATGACTCTTCGGCATTCTCAACCGTCCACTCCCGACACTGCGGGAAGAACCACACCGCTTCGGATTCGTCGCCTGTTCCAACGGTGCGACATTCGATCTTCGCCAGGGCCGCCACCGTGATCGGCTCGTCTGACTCGTCCTCTTCTTCGAGCGTCAAGGCGACAGCGATCACCGTTCCCGCTCGAAAAGCCTTTACGACCCAATCGTCGGGAGCAACGTGGGGAGGAAGGTGTTTGGTAATCCGATCCCGCCACTCGTCCTCGAGTTCTTCATCATCTTCTTCATTTTCAGTGCCATTTGTGTCCATTCCGCATTCCTTCAAGGCTGTTATCGAAAGCGATTTTGTACGACCTCGACACTGTAGGGGCCGCCGGAGTTCTTGGCGTGATCGTGTCGCCACCCTTCTGGCTCATCGACGTTCGCCGCAACGCCAGACCAGTTATTCTGCTGCGTTGTTGCGTGTGCATCAGCACGAAGTACAATGCAGCGGTTCTGTGACTGATCGCTTCTCGACTGCCGGAATCGTTCGTCGCTCCTGGTGATCAGATGGATCCTCGCATGGAGACCGTTCAGAATTATCCACTCCTCACGACCGACGAGTGCGTGCAGGTTGCCGCCACCATTCATGAACTGCGACCGCACTGGATTCAGCGCCATCCGGTTGTGCCGTTCTTCACACTAGATGACCGTTTCACAAGTTCGCCGCCAGTGTCTCGACTTTGCGATGGTAGGGACGAGGCGGGTACAGTTTCCGTACCCAGAGCGATGGGCGTGTGGCGAACCCGGCTCGTCCGCGTTGTTGC
>Ga0335397_10000883_pt1 | contig 40511 bp, 40 predicted proteins | sample MAT04_FD_205740 | JGI IMG/M metagenome (GOLD analysis project Ga0335397, IMG submission 205740) | Freshwater microbial communities from Lake Fryxell liftoff mats and glacier meltwater in Antarctica - MAT-04 (spades assembly) (version 2) ... | reverse complement strand
TTAATTTTAGATTATCTTAACGAATTGATCTTTTTGCGATCATTTTTAACTGAAACGGGGAAACTGCAGTTTCCAGGGGTACTATAAACCTGCGCCGTTTATGAGCGGGTTAGTGACACTGTCTACAGTATCTTGTTCCGTGGGTGAATTTAAACGAAAACAGACATAAAAAGGTGCACCAAACTGATCGTAATCCAGATTATTTTTCCATGATTTCCAATCCTTCCAAACGTCGTCTGACAAAATTATTGGTTTTGTATTGTTTTGCAAATGTGATTCAAGACAAGTCTCTGAAGTTAGCTTCTCAATTTGCTTGGTAAACACCGTGGTGCGCAATAATTGATTTAGAACGACTTCAGAAAAATGGTTTAATACGGACAGGGGTTGATTGACTCCTGTTGCATTTAAACATGCTGCAAAGGGCATTTTATCCGCTAATGCAACCATTTTTTTCTGATATTCTTGGGAAAGAATTTGCCATTTGGCGTAGTATTCTGTTCGACCTTTATCCTTTTTAGCAATAAATGAGGGAATGTAGTTATCTTGCTTCATTAAATTACTTAATTCAAAACTTGCTAAGATCCAAAATTGTGCGTCATAACCCAGCTGAATATTTTCTTCAAAATAATGGCGTTGAAAGTTGAGTTCTTTTAAAAATGAAAGTGGTGCTTTGATTCGTAAACAATTTAAAACCCAAGGATTAAATTGCACCATCTCTAAATCACTTAATCCTGATAGATTAGAAATAACAGGGGAGGGGATTGGCTGACCTTGTGCATCACAAGGTAATGCCACTTCTTTTTTCTCATGGTGCTCAATATGATTTGAAAGCCAGATGTTGCCAAAACTCATCAAATCGTGGTCATCAAGTTGGTATGGGTACTGTTTACTTGTTCCTTTAGTTCCTGGTGATTCAATCCAAAGATTAAGTGTTCCGTCATTATAAAAGCCTGGTGTGGGTTCCCAAAAAACATGGATGATATGTAACACGAATTAGTTTCCAATTAGATTAATGTTTATTAAAGAGTGGAGTTTAAGATACTGAATAAACAAAGAGAAACAATATCAAAACTCATCACGATTTTTTAAGTAAAATTATCTGACGCTGGTAACCAGCGATATAAAGTTGGAATAGATATACCAAGATCATGTGCAACATCTTTTGGTAGTACACTGAAGCCAGTAGTTTTTTTGCAGATTCAATTTTGCTTTGAGTCATTTTGCGCTTTCTACCACCAATTCGCCCCTGTGCACGAGCCGCAGCAAGTCCTGCCTTAGTGCGTTCCGCAACTAGCTCTCTCTCCATTTGCGCAAGGCTTGCCATGACATGAAAAAAGAATCTACCAGATGGAGTCGATGTATCCACTTGATCTGTAATACTCTTGAAATGAATTTCTTTCTGGTGAAGAAAGTTAACCAAATCAATTAGCCCCTTTACTGGGGCTTGTTTTTTTGAAAAACTTCTAAATTCATTTTAGGCTAGCTGATTGAGAGGGCGTTTCTACTTGAGCACCAAATTCATCAAATAAAGCCTGTAATTCTTTGGTAACTTCCAACCCATTAGGATTGATAATTATTTTCTTATTCATTTGTTTTGCCATATCTAAATGTGAGGTTAATTTGCTATTTAATGTTAGCTTCCAATGCAGAATAAATCACGTTTTTGAACCCAACAATTTAGTAATTTCCAATCGGATCACTCGCTGGAAATGTCTCTTTAAGTTTTTCATCAAGTTCTTTACTTTGTTCCTTTTTTGTTTCTTTATTTTCTTCAGAATTATTCGGATTTTTTTCGTTTTTTTCATCCTTAATTTTTGGTTCAGTGCCCATATACTCTCCTTAAATTATTATTATCAATAGAATCATATTTATAGTATAGCAGAGCGATTGTTGCGCCTAATAAAAACATGATGTATTCTAAAAAATCAAGGCTTCCAGGAGGATTTAAAAATGAGCACGTTAGTAGGTACACAACAAGATTTTCATAAAGCACTTTATGAGCTTTGTGAGCTGGATTTTGATACAGTTCGAGCTTATAAAGCAGCACTTGAGCGTTTGGGAAACGAAGAATATAAAGCACAGCTGCGGGCGTTCATGAAGGATTATTTGCAGCATATCGAAGATGTAACCAATTTACTTGAACGTCATAACGTCAAAGCGCCAATAGGTCCCAGCTCAAAACAAATTCTTACGGAAGGTAAGGTAATTTTCGCAAATATTTTTGGTGATGCCGCCATTTTAAAAGCAATTTTTGACGTAGAAGTTGATACAAATACTGCCTATGAACGCTTGCTTAACAGACAGGATAAATGGATTGACGCCGATGATATTTTAAATCGCGGTTTAAATGATGCACAATTTCATAAATCCTGGATTGAACAAATAATAAAATAATATTAATAGTTTAACCAATAAACAAGCCTAAATATGCAATTATTACTCACATTGATTGTTTGCAATCCAGTTTAAAGTGAACTATCGTTAATAACGAAAGATGGTATTTTCTGCTCGGCTAACACTAGAAACTTAGGAAGCCAAGTTGTAGATGCGGTGTGCAAGCTTAAGTGTCTTATTAAGAAGCCTGATGCATCTCTCAAGGCATCCACATTGTTAAACAGAACTGCAGTGGACATACCATCTCCCATTATGGATAAATTACAGCTTTTTTCCTACCAGTTGATTCTTTAATCGTACATACATCGGTAATCCGTTTTGATAGGGTGGATATGCTTCTCCCTGAATCAAAGGCGACAGATAACGTCGGCAGGCATCAGTCACTCCCATACCATCTTCCGCAATGTATTCAGCAGGCATCGCTTTTTCCTGATTCGCAACATCTTTTAATGGAACATGATCGATTGACCAACGATAGGGAGAGTCCTGTTCACGTTTGATAATGGGCATTATCGCATTATGACCTGCAATGGCCAATTCAACAGCTGCCTGACCGAGAGCAAATGCCTGATCAACATCCGTTTGCGAAGCAATATGACGTGCAGCTCGTTGTAAATAATCGGCTACAGCCCAATGGTATTTATAGCCCAATTCACTTTTAACCAATTGCGCCAATACAGGTGCGACACCGCCCAGTTGTGCGTGGCCAAACGCATCTCTTAAGCCTGCGTCACTTAAAAATTTGCCGTCCGAATTACGAATCCCTTCGGAAACAACAACGACACAATAGCCATAACGTTTAACGCAATCATCTATTTTGGTTAAGAATCGCGGCAAATCAAACGTTACTTCTGGCAATAAAATAATATGTGGGGGTTCGCCTGCCTGATTACTTGCCAAAGCGCTGGCAGCAGCAATCCAACCGGCATGACGTCCCATTACCTCAAGAATAAAAACTTTAGTCGATGAAGCCGCCATAGATGCCACATCAAATCCGGCTTCTTTGGTAGAGATAGCGACATATTTAGCTACTGAGCCAAATCCTGGACAGGTATCTGTAAATGGTAAATCGTTATCTACTGTCTTGGGAATACCAATACAGGTTACCGGATAACCCATTTCACTGCTGATTTTTGAAACTTTATAAGCTGTGTCCTGAGAGTCACCGCCACCATTATAAAAGAAATAACCAATATTATGAGCTTTGAAAACCTGTAACAGACGTTCAAATTCAGCACCATTGTCCTTTAACTTGTACCGGCAGGAGCCAAATGCACCGGAGGGTGTATGCATCAATGCCGCTATATCTTCGTCCTTTTCAAGCGATGTATCAATTAATCGCTCTTCCAATGCGCCAATTATGCCATTTTCAGCCGCGTAGACCTTGCCAATCTGCTCGGGATAGTTTCTGGCTGTCTGGATGACGCCACAAGCTGATGCGTTAATCACGGCGGTTACACCGCCTGATTGAGCATAAATCGCATTTTTAACAGACATAGTTACTCCTGAATATTATTAAGCTGAGGTTTTTTTATAAATATTATCAAATTCATCAATTACTTCATCAATACTTTGAATAAGTTCGGCAAAAGCAGTTTTTAATTCCTCAAATTTTTGTACTTCACGCGACTTTTTTTCCAGGCGCATAACTTTTGCCTGTAAACGTGGCACGCCACAAAAGCAACAAGCTCCATGTAATTTGTGGGCTGCGTTCTCCAATCCCTTAATATTTTGATCATGAGATAATTGCATAAACTCTTTACGGCTTAGATGAAGTTCTTCTACAAATTTTTCCAGGAATTCCTCTGCCAATGCCTGATTCCCAGATACCTTTTGCACACATAAAGGCCAGTCAATAGCACCTGTTTTTGCTTTATTAAGCATGCGTAACAAATGCGAAAGGAGTTGTTTTTCATCAATTGGTTTTTGAAGGCACAAATCAATACCCGATTTTTGCAAGCGCTCCTGATTTAAATCGCTTGTATTGGCACTGATCAGGATGATGGGCGTTAGTTTGTTTAACATCGTTTCCTGACGGATTGTTCGTGCTGCCTCTAACCCATTTAATTTAGGCATTTGCAAATCCAGGAGCAGTAAATTATAACGCTTGTCGTGACAGGCAATGACTGCTTCATCACCGTCTTCTACCGTTTCAATGTTGGCCATTTCGTTAAGAAGAGAATTCAGCAGCATTCGATTTACCGGATTATCTTCTGCGATTAAAATATCGGGATGAATAATACGTAGTTGTTTTCTCAGGCTATCTATTTCAGGATTAACTACAATCTTTCGTGATGCTTTATTCACTAATGACTCAATGGTGTCGTGCAGTTTTTGAATACTGATGGGTTTATAAAGAAATGCTTTGGCACCCAGAGAGTCTGGATTGGTTATCATCCATTTGGACACTACAACACAAGGCATGGTTTGTCTGCTAATTACCTGTGCTATCAGTTTTTCACAGCCTTCATTAACGTTAATAAATGCTATCGCGCAATCACTATGCTTTTTAAATGCGTCTTCCAATTTATTAAATGCATTGATTCTTATGCACTCAATTCCCCAGAAACCGATGCCGTTACACATTGCTTCCATTTGTAGTGGATTATCATCAAAACAAAGCGCTTTTAAGCCAGAAAATCGGTATGTCTGATTTTTTTCAACTTCATAGGCCGCCAGTTTTTCAAGTTTTAAGCGAGCGGTGAATGTGGAGCCTTTATGCAATTCACTGCTTAATACAACCCTGCCTTGCATAGCCTCAACCAGTTTTTTGCAAATTACCAGACCCAGTCCAGTGCCACCAAACCGTCTTGTTATTGAGGTATCAGCCTGATTAAACGCATTAAATAATTTAGTCTGATCCTCGCTGGAAATTCCAATTCCAGTGTCAGTTATTGAAATGCATAAGGTATAATCTTTTTCGGTTTCCTGTTCAACAATTGTTCTGACAGAGACATAACCATGATCGGTAAATTTAACCGCATTACTGACCAGATTAGTTAGTATTTGTTTAATGCGAAGCGGATCACCAAGCACAGTGCGTGGGACACTAATATCTGTAGATGGAATAAGATCCACGCCTTTTTTATGGGCGTTTGGTGCCGCCAGGGTCAGTACCTCATCAATACAGGCTCGTAAATCGAGCGGGATACAATCCAGATGCAACTTGCCAGCATCTATTTTTGAGTAATCCAGAATATCGCTGATAATAGATAACAAATCCTGTGCTGAGGATTTAATGGTTTTCACATAATCCAGCTGTAAGGGATCAAGCTTACTTTCCAGTAACACATTGGTAAAGCCAATCACACCATTCATCGGGGTGCGGATTTCATGACTCATATTTGCGATAAATTCAGATTTTTGCCGGCTTTTTTCCTCGGTTTTCTTTTTTTCCAGCAATAATTCAATGTTGTTCTCTTCCAATAATTCCAGGCTCTGCTGTAAATCAGCCGTTGCTACTTCAATATGATGGTTTAAATCATGAATAGTGTTGAGATATTGTTTTTGTAAATGCGAACAGCCACGTTCAATAAGCCCTAACTCACCGGAACTGGTCGTTGAGATATGCGTTTCAAATTCGTTACTTAAAATTTGTTTCATACTGCGTCGTAAGCGTGAAATCGGCAAATAAATGCGTTTTGAAAGAAAGTAATGAATGGTGAGACTGATTAACAAGCCAAGCAATGTTATAAAAATTGTCACGATATACATCTGATACTGTTTAATTTGCATAGCCTGAGTATCAATATCGATAGAAAGCCAGCCTAAAATATCATCTGCCTGTAAGGGAATAAAATCAGTTGTTACTTTAAAAGAGCTGGTTGAATAAAGATTAAATTTGGGAATGGTTATGGGTGCGACAAAGTTAATGGTATAGGGTTTTATCTGTTTACTTTCGATATAGTCGCCGGTGAATTCCGGCGGTTTAAAAGGAGTGTGAATAGAATGTTTGCCGCCCCGATAGGCCATGAGCTGGCCTTCTGAATTATAAAAAGCCAGCGCCATAACTTCGGGATTCACCGTGGAGGCGTTTATCAATCCTTGCAGGGTTCGGCGATCGTTGCGCATCATGGCCAATTGCGCGGCAGGCAATAACTGGCGAATGTAGGCTTCACCCAAACGCGACATATGCTGTTTTAAATCTTTATTGAACTGACCATTATAAAAAACTGCGAAAAGCAGAGCGACCAGAAAAACCGGTATTAATGTCGTGAGCCGAAGCTGGTATTTAATACCAATACTTTTCATTCTGATACTCCTCTGTAACTTTAAATCAATCCAGGTGCGCAACAATCCAGAGTTAGGTGCTTCGATGGCCTGGATTGCTTCGCTAGGCACTTCTAACTAACATGATGAATTCCCTTCTCCACCTTGGGGAGAAGGTGGCGCGTAGCGCCGGATGAGGGTGTTTAAGTTGGTACGATATTGAGTAATAGTAGCGAATTTTGAATTAAAATCTATTCTAAACCGTGCTACTCTCAGCGCCCTCATCCGTCACTTCGTGACACCTTCTCCCGCACCGCGGGAGAAGGGAATTATATAAGTTAGTTCGTTACGTTTTTCAGATCCTGTATAACCGCTCGCAAAGACGGGCATTGTGCAGGCATTGCACCACCAGCAATGACGACACTACATCAAACGCTTCATGCTTTGCGTTGGTCACAAAGTCGGCTATTATAGCCCGATTGTTTTATCGCTTACAACGGAGCGCCCGAATGGTTGTCAGAACACGTTTTGCCCCTAGTCCTACCGGTTTTTTACACGTTGGTGGTGTACGCACTGCCTTGTTTTCATGGCTATATGCCAAGCGTCATGGCGGCGAATTTATCCTGCGTGTTGAAGATACTGATCAGGAACGTTCAACGCAGGAATCAGTACAGGCTATTCTTGATGGCATGAGTTGGTTAGGGCTTGATTATAATGAAGGTCCTTATTATCAGACTCAGCGTTATACACGCTACAAAGAAATAGCTGCTCAATTACTGACAGAAGGCAAAGCGTATCGGTGTGTCTGCTCTAAAGAAAGGTTGGAACATTTGCGCGAAGAGCAGATGGCAGCCAAAGAAAAGCCCCGTTATGATGGCCATTGTCGCAATCTTGACCTTGCTGAATCAGATGAATCTTACGTGATTCGATTCAAAAACCCGCAAACAGGTTCGGTGGTTTTCGCTGATGAAGTGTATGGCGATATTCATGTGGAAAACAGCGAACTGGATGATTTGATTTTGGTACGTTCTGATGGCCATCCGACTTACAATTTTGCAGTTGTTATTGATGATTGGGATATGAATATTACCCATGTCATTCGTGGCGACGATCACATTAACAATACCCCCCGACAAATTAACTTGTTTAAAGCACTCAATGCTCCCATTCCAACATTCGCCCATTTGCCTATGATTCTTGGTGATGATGGCAAACGATTGTCGAAAAGACATGGCGCAGTCAGTGTTTTACAATTTAAAGAGCAGGGTATTCTTCCTCATGCTTTATTGAATTATCTGGTCAGATTAGGTTGGTCTAATGGTGATCAGGAACTTTTCAGTGTGGCGGAAATGATCGACAGTTTTGATTTAAAAAATGTTAGCCGTGGCGTTTCCAGCTTTAATTATGAAAAATTATACTGGTTGAACCAGCATTATTTAAAATCTGATTCAGCGGCTACTGTTGGTGAAGCCTTAGGCTGGCATTTTCAACAAATGGGAATTGATACCAGCAATGGCCCTGCCTTGTCAGAGGTTGCTTCAATACAGGCTGATCGTTGTAAAACGCTGGTAGAAATGAGCGAAAAAAGCCGCTATTTTTACGAAGATACTATTACTTACGATGAAGATGCTATTAAAAAACACTTGCGTCCAGTCGTGCTTGAGCCACTAGTCAGTATTTATGAAAAATTGCAACAGGAAGACAATTGGAGTGCTGATAATTTACAGGAAATAATTAATGATATCAGCGCCCGATTTGATATTAATATGAGTAAAATCGGCCAGCCATTACGCGTTGCCGTCACTGGTACAGGCATGTCTCCCGCTATCGATGCCACGTTAGCATTAATTGGCAAAAAACGTGTTTTACCCCGACTGGAATATGCTATTGAACGCATAAAAGAACGCGCAGCAAACGTATGATTTAGGCAAGACACGTAAAATGTAATCCTTTAATCAAGACGCGTAGCCCGTATTAGCGTAGCGTAATACGGGAATTTTGTGAGTCATACCGATGTTCCTACCGCTACGCGTGGGCACGTCGCTTGCCGCTCCTTTACCCACCCTACCTCATGCATTGCTCTGCCCGCCAGTTATTTAAGCAAAATGGTTTTTATTTGCTAAACTTTAATGATGTTGTTCGTGGTTTTTTCCTATGACTTTTAAATCAAAACCGGAAGCATATACCTTTGCTATTGTAACGTTGATTAAAATAAATCTAATAATAAAAAATTCAGATAATTTTGATAAAGAAATATTCCATACTCTAATCGCCTGTAGAGAAGAATTAAAAATATTGGTTGAAAATCATGAACAAGATAAAAATGTAGCAATTCTAATATTGGAAAAAGCAAAAAATTGCCTAAGAAAACACAAAGAAGCTTATTCAGAAATTGAGCAAGTACAAACATCAATTGCGGCGAGTGATTTTAAACAAACCCTGATACAAAAATATGAAAATCCATTGAGTCGTCGCTTTGAATCAGAATTGGGTATTGCTTTATTAAAACAGCCTACAACTGAGATGATGATAGCGATAGGGGCTATCTCTCAGTCACTTCTGCTTATACTTGAAGAAATGGAAAAAAAAAGTACCTTTAGAAATTATGTTAATGGTTTTTTGGAAAGTTCACATCCTATTGCATTTGGAGCATTTAAACGTCGATTTATGATTGAAGATCTAAAATTAATATTAAGCGAAAATGATCCTGGAAAATTAGCCGAAATAATGCATATTCATCTTAAATTTGCCCTGAATATTACCCGTGAAATACCTATATTAAATGCACCAGCCAGATATCCAACCGGTGAGCTGAAAAATATTCTAAAAGATAATTATCCGGGTGATTCACGAGCATTTTTTAGTCAAGGTGTGGCTGAGAAATCAAATAAATGGCGCAGTATTCTTACAAATGAAATTTTTGGTAAATCTGATTTATATACAAAATTAAGGGGGCGAGGACGCGGTGGCGACTTTGAGGAAATAAAATGCAGTCGCATGGGCTTATTGCTTCAAAATCAGGTATTCCATGAAAAAACGTTACCAATGCATATCTCCAGGTGGTCGCCTGACAGCAAATGCCAGCCAGCTGATCTGGATTCTCCCTATGTTCTTGATTTAATAGAAAATGATGCAGTTTATATCGCAGGGCCCTCCAGTATGTGTGGCATGTTGTTAGGACAAATGGAAGTATTGGGAAATTTTGACAACGAAGATATGAAAAAACATTATTTGAATGCTGTGTTGGCTTATATTGTACCGGGTGGTTTTCATAGCCCTCATGAAGTACTTGGCCCTGCACAGTATATTTTAAAACTTGTACCAGGTTATAAAGTACAGCCTCCTGCTGAGAATATTACTGCTCCCCCTCCTAATTATCACCAATACTTTACTCAACAGGCAGCAATTGATCCGGAGTTTATGAGCCGCAGAGAGTTGGCATGGGCCTCTTATCTGAATTATTTTAATACCTGCTATGCGCCAAGGTTTATTAAAGGTTATAACGCTGAAACAATCGATTTTTTTCAGGAGCAGTATGATTTTAATAAACATTTACCAGCAGAATTGAAAACTCAACTGATTGATATACTTGATCAAAAAATAAATTCTCAACCTAAAAACAAAGGTTTTGATTTATTTATAAATGCCTTTGGAAATACAAACACAAAAAAGAGTTATATTAATAATATTAATATATTAAAAACGGCTATACTGTGCTGTGATAATTATAATGATTTGGAAGAAATTATTATAAAATTCAAGGATAAAGAAGAAAAAAAACCATTAAAAAAAACGCCATCGGAAAAATATAATTTTTACCAAATTGTAAAAGAGATTGAATTAATTATTACCAGCTATAATAATCCAGATATGGCATTAAATTCGGTAAGTTATAATTAACATTGCAAGGAGCCTCTCATGCATTCATTTATGAGTCATAAATCAGGAAAAGAAGATTTAATTAAACTCATTGAAGATAATGATAGTATTACCATTACTGCAAATTTTGAACTTCAACAACTGAATAAAATGGATATAAAAAAATTAGTTGGAGCAATCAAAAATAACAGTCATTTGGAAACGTTATCGTTAAACAATTGCTCTCTCAAATCTGAAGATGCAATATTAATTGTAGAAGCGGTGATGAAAAACAAACACCTTACTAAGGTTGATATAGAAATTTTTGAAAATGATTCGGCAAATTTCAAACAGATTATTAATGAAATGAATCACCATTTATCTCTAAATAAAATTGATAAACACTCGTCTGCTTTTAACATATAGGTAATTATGGATGAATAAATTATTGGAAGAGTTATCTACGATGCCTGGTAGAAATAAAGGGAATATATTCGTTTTATTAATTGTTAAATTATCTACTTATCAAAATAATAATCAACACGATATAAATCTTATACATTCACTTACAAAAGAAATCAGAATATTATTTAATAATCATAGTCAGAACTTAGGGACATTATCGTTCTTTATTAAGCAAAATCTGGCGCAATTCAGGCATTGTTCTCCTGGTTTAATTTTATTTCTGAATGAAGTGGTCAAAAGTCTGGAAGATCATGATTTGATAGATTTTTTTTCAATAAAAGAAATAGAAAAATCAGACATTGGTTGTAATATTCAGCGCTTATTTGAGTCATCTTTTGCAATTAATGTTCTTGATTGTCCAAGTGATAGTGTTTGGAATTGCATTAAAAAAATCAGTAATAAAATCATTGAAATTATAGAGAAAAATACCGATGGAAATTATTACGAATTTTTAGCTAATTTGGGACCCAATAAACTCAAAAATAATGAGCCTAATTTGGCGCTTGCCTTTGGCCGATTTACAATCAAACCCACTCTTGAAGATGTTTTAGATACATTGAGAGAAAATAAAAATATTCATACTATTTTATTAATACATTTTATGTTTGTCCGTGATGTTTATATGGGTATCAACGAAATTTATGACTCTATGGCTTTAACTCAATATCATGGTACTTTTCAGGAGTTCTATAAAAAGAATAATTCTATTAACCCTAAAGAGTTTTTTTGTAATTATCCTAAGTATGAACCGACGCTCTATACGGATCGGGGGCGAGCCAAGTTTAGCAAAATTTTATCAAATAATATGGGAATTATGCTTGATCCTGAAGATCGAAATAATTTTCCCAAATGCGAATCAACCTGGTTTCCAGATTGTCTTTGTCAGGAAGCAAACCTTAATTCACCCTACGTTAAATCATTAATTACACAGGATATTCCCTATGTATCAGGTCCATCGGGAATGACCTCTATTTTTTGTGCTGTCATGGTTTTTTTATCGCAATTTAAACACATCTCCGAATATCAAGCCTATATGCTCGCGTTCACATGCTTTATTATCGCTGGTGGTTTGCACAATATGCATGAAGTGTTAAGTGTGATACAGATGCGCCTGGGGTTACTACCTGCTTATAAACCGTGTGGCAATTACAATAGTTTCTTTGAGTTATTTAGTCATGATGAAGCGTTTCAGCACAATTATCGTAATTCATGGAATAGTGTTATCAACTGGGTAAAAGAAAATTACCCTGAGCTTATAATAATAGAAAGCATAGGCGGTACAATGGAAATATCGGGGATTGATTTACCTGCTGAAACAAAGAACGGTTGTCATTGTATTATAGGGTGATTGCTTAGCTAGCTGGTCAGATTTATTAGACCACGTCAACATGTTTACTCAGAGCGGGCGCTGCGTTTCATTAAATTAACAACAGCTTGCTCGGGCGTTATTTTGCCTTCAATTAATGCTTCAATCTGAATGCAAATAGGCATTTCTACATTAACACTTTTTGCCAGCATGCAAATTTGCAGGGCATTATGTCGGCCTTCCACTACCTGGCCTATCTTGTTTTCGGCGGTATCAAGATCCATACCATGACCAATAAGCAGGCCAAAACGGCGATTACGGGACTGATCGTCTGTGCAGGTTAATACCAAATCACCTACACCGGCTAGACCAATAAACGTTTCTTCACGAGCACCAATTGCTTTACCCAAGCGGCTCATTTCGGCAAGACCACGGGTAATAAGTGCCGCTTTCGCATTAGCGCCATAGCCTAATCCATCACTGATTCCACAGGCAATTGCGAGTACATTTTTTACCGCGCCACATAATTGTACGCCGATAATATCATTGCTTAAATAAACGCGCATATTACCGTGATGCAGTATTTTATGTAATGCTTGCTGATAATCATGATTATTACCGGCCACTGTTAAGGCTGTAGGCAACAGTTTTGCGACTTCTTTTGCAAACGAGGGTCCTGAAATAATTGCTGCAGGGTAGGATTCCCCCCACTTTTCAGCAACTAATCGGCTTAATAAATGATTACTGACAGGATCTATGCCTTTCGTTAGCCAGGCAATGCCTTGTTTTGGTTTATCCAGTTTTGTAAGCAGTTCAGCAAAAACATGGGAAGGTACAGCAATAATCACCTGATCAGCTTGCTGACAGTCCTTAAGGCTTTCTGTTGGCTCTAATAAATCCGGAAAAGTTGTACCGGGCAGATAGCGTTCATTTGTTCGTTGCTGCTGCATGCGTTGAACATGCTGTGAATTATGCCCCCACAGCATGACTCGATTGCCATAATGCGCCAGGTGAATCGCAACAGCGGTTCCCCAAGAGCCTGCACCTAAAATGGCAATCGATTGATTTTCCATATTAGTGAGTAACTTCTTCTACTTCTGTTTTACTTTTTTTTCGATCTTCAACTTGCTGCATGTAAAGCGCATCAAAATTAATTGGTGCCAATACCAATTGCGGGAAGCTGCCACGAATAACCTGAGAAGTAATCGCTTCACGGGCATAAGGGAAAAGAATGTTGGGGCAGAAGCTGCCGAGCAGGTGATCAAGCTGTTGTATTGCTGCACCCTGGATAGTAAATATGCCAGCCTGTTTGACTTCAGCTAAAAATGCAATTGCATTTTTATTTTTGACAGTTGCAGTTACAGTCAGAACAACATCATATACACCGGTTTCCAGTTCTGTGTGCTCTGTATTGAGATCCAGTGTTAATTCTGGTTCCCATTGTTGTTGAAATACAGCTGGTGCATTAGGTACTTCAAATGATGCATCTTTCAGGTAAACGCGTTGAATCATGAATTGTGCTTCTGCATTTTGATCTTGTGCTAATTGCTCACTCATTTTTTTTTCCTGTTATTTTAAAAAATTGTCTAGTTTCCCTTCATCTTCAAGGGCGTATAAATCATCACAGCCGCCAATATGCTGACCGTCAATGAAAATCTGTGGAACCGTGCGTCGCCCGCTTTTGTTTACCATTTCTTCTCGTTTGGCGTGATCGTCATCAACGCGTATTTCCTGATAACTGACTTGTTTGCTGTCGAGTAACTGTTTCGCTCGAAAACAATAAGGACAATAACCGGTTGTATATATGATAACAGTTGCCATAAGTATATTATTTTCCTTTTACCAACGGTAAATCAGCTTGTTGCCAGGCGGCTACACCACCTGCCAATACCATTACCTGTGTAAAATTCTGTGCTTTTAATTTAGCAGCCAGTGCTTGCGATTGCAAACCTCGTGGACAGACTAAAATAATCGGTTTCGCTTGATATTTATCCATGCGTTTCTTTTCAAAATCATCAGACGATGCTCTTACCGCATTGATTATATGACCTTTACGGAAGCTTTCATCATCGCGCAAATCGATAACCGTAGCATCTTCATTATTAATCATAGTCACAGCTGCTTGTGGAGAAAGTTCTTTACCGCGTTTTTTTTGTGCATACAATTCATTAATAAAAATCAGCACCAATATTGCAATCAAACCCAGGAACATTTCCCAGTGATTGGTAATAAATTGACTTATTTGTCCCATTATTTATCCGCTTATTTAGTCACATTGTTGCGAATTATCCTTAGAATATCCCTGCAACGCAAGGGAATGTATTTACCTGGGAAAATAAATTGTTGATTTACCTTTTCTCAGAATCATTGCATGCCATTTTTGGCCATTTCCTGCAAGCGTTTAATCCTCTCAGCAGTTAATGGGTGGGTTGCGAATAATTCAGCCAGTTTTTCACCGCTTAGCGGATTAACAATAAACATATGTGCAGTATTCGGATGTGCTTCGGCATCTTTAAAATGATTTTGACGATTGGCAATTTCCAATTTGGCAAGAGCGCTGGCAAGCCAAAGTGGATGGCCACATAATTTTGCACCTGCTGCATCTGCTTCAAATTCACGCGACCGCGACACGGCCATTTGTACGAGACCTGCGGCCATTGGTGCAAGTATCATCATAATTAAACTGACCAACGCATTAGGACGACCTTCTTCTGAAGATTGATTGGATTGTGGAACCCACATAAACAGATGGGCAGGGCTGCCAATAGCTCCGGCAAGGGTAGCGGCAACTGCGCTTATCAAGGTATCACGATGCGTTACGTGAGACATTTCATGAGCAAGAACTCCGGTTAACTCCTCTTCCGTCATACGGCTTAAAATGCCGGATGTAACGGCAACACTGGCATGCTCGGGATTGCGACCCGTAGCAAATGCATTGGGTGTAGGATCATCGATAAGGTAGACTTTGGGGACTGGAATTTGAGCTTTTTTAGCTAATTGATTTACAATGCGATAAACAGGATTATTGCTATCCATAGGTTGAGCTTTGAACATGCGTAATACCATTTGATCAGAATACCAGTACGCACTGAAATTCATAATTACTGCAAGACCCAAAGCGATGATAACACCTGATTTACCTGCAAGCGCTCCACCAATAAATAGCAAAATCGCTGTCAGAGCGGCAAGTAATACAAACGTTTTAATATTATTCATAGTTACTCCTGTAATTAATTTCAAGCTTTCCCTTCATAATAACTCATAACCTCCTGCAAGGGTTGCCCTACAGCAGCGGATGGCGCTTTAATCAGTAATATAGCTGAAAGGGTAGCCGCAATGTCTACTGTTTGAACCGGTCTTGCAATTTGCCGCGCTTTAAAAACGGGGTTAACAAATAACAGAGGAACGTAGCTGTCATATTGCCAAGGAGTGCCGTGCGTTACGCGTAACGTTGTATCTGCCATACCTTGATAAGGTGGTTGTACAAGATAGATATCACCGGCACGTCCAGGAAAAGCCATTTTATCGACTTTATCACTTAACCAATCATGTTCTGTGCTGGCTAATGGTAAAGGATAAGCTTGAAAAATGCCGGGTTGATCACGCAGGTTTTCAGCTAAATAACGGCTGATTTTATGAACGGAAAGCGCATGATCATTAATTATATTATGATTAAGATATATATAGGGCAAAGCTATACCTTGTAAACTTTTAGCGGGCAGCTTATATTTTTTTGCCAATAACCGTATTATCTGTTTGCGTAAATTGCTTTCATCAGTTGCCGCAATTTCACTGATTTTGTTCTCAGACAGATACGCTGGCGAATCACTGACGCCATGATCCGCTGTTAAAATAATCAATGTATTTTGTAAACCAACCTGTTGATCAATGCTGTGTAAAACTTTAGCCAACGTTTTATCAAGACGTAATAGATTATCTTCTGACTCTACGCTGTTTGGACCAAATTGGTGACCTATTTTATCCATTGCAGAAAAGCTTATCCCCAGATAATCGGTTTTACCGGTTGCCTGTCCCAATTTTTCATTGGCGAGTAACTTCATGGCAAAATCAGCTGTTAATTCATCAGCGTTTGGTGTCATCGATAACAACGTATAATAGGCGCTTTCTTCAGGGTTGCCGGTTTGATGAGGGAACTTCTCTCCAAAAGCAGGAAAGCTATTCTTGAAAATAGGCGCATTGGCAAAACGATAATTTTTTTCAGCTTTGCTTAATTCCCAGTTCAGATTTTTAGATTCATAATGAGTATTCCATTTTTTGACCCAGTTTGGATAGTCCGAGTAATAGTAGCTACTGGTAACAAATCCACCATTTAATTTATCAAACCAGAAAGCTTTACCAGCATGACCCGCCAAGGTGATGGCTGCCCGATCTTTTAAAGAAACACCAAAAGCCCGGCCTTTTTTTGCCAGCACAATTTCATCACTCGTTGTTGAAGCAACCAAATTAAGTGGTGAGCTGCCTTGCAATGTATATTTAGTCCTGGAAGTAGGCAGAATTTTGCTGTTAGCATCATCAGTACAATATATTAATTTGCCTGTAGTTCTATCAATCCAGTTATTGCTGACTACGCCATGTAATGATGGATAGCTGCCGGTTGCAATTGTTGCATGTCCTACACAGGTAACCGTATTGGCATGAGGATGATGGGCGTTATGAAAATCAAGTCCATGCGCAAGTAAATAGTTAAACCCCTTCGCGCCAAAATCTGCCTGATATTGATGGATTAAATCACCTCGAAGTTGATCAACAACAATTTGAACAATCAGGGTAGGTTGAGATATATCCGCATACAACGTGCTGGAAGCCAGAAGTAACAGATAAGAAAGTTTTTTTTTCATGAATACCTCACCAGGTTCTTGTAATTCCGACATCCTAAGGGAGAACAGCGTTGTGGTAAATAGCTATATTTGCATTTATAAAAAAACTGGTCGAAAGTATCAAATCAGAGTGACAAATTTCATGACGAATAAAATTATTTGGTTTACACTGACTGCGGTGGGCACACTCATCAGAAACCTGATTAATGGCGTATAAGGAGATAATATCATGGTTGTTGTGTATCAATATCATAAAGATATCAAAACGTTAAGAAAAGATTTTGATAAAGCAATGAAGTCTTTTTGTAATGGAAAAGGAATCACAAGTGGCGTGTACGATGATATGAGTGCAGTAATTGCTAGTTTAAAGGATACAGAGACTCATAAGCCAACCGCACAATTTCTAAAAGCAGCTGTTAATTTAATAGACCAGGAATTCACTGCATTCTCGGGTGTACTCAGCGAAGAAGCGCGCAAATTAAAAGAAGAAGAGCTGATCCGTGCATTTGATGGTTTGGTTCTCATTGGGCTAGCAACATGCTATGGGAATAGTAGTTTCAGTAAATCACTTATAACCTTTTTAAATAAAGGAGCTCCTGGAACAGAACTTGTAATGGATGCTAGAAGTAAAGAGGATTCTATTAGCGATGCTTTAAAATATTTGCAGGCAAGAGTTTTTGATAATAATAACTTTTCGTTATTAACAGATCATCCTTTTAAAAGAATTAAGCGACTTGATTGCACTGAGATTTGGAAGATAGGTACGAGACTATCATGTGAAGCAAAAAATGATATTTTCAAGCAAGGTCTGGCCGCTGCATTAGAAAAGAAAAAAGAATTACCCACGAAAGAAACTACAGAAGAAACATCAACCAAGGATGCTATAAAAGAAGCCTCTGCTGAAATAGCCAAACCACCAGTTATTGAAAAATCAGTAATAATTTTAAAAAGTGCTGAGCAAGAAGCTGCCGAAAAAGAGGAAGGCTTAAGGAAAGAAAATTTCACAAAGATTAAAGAACAATTTTTAAATGATCTCCAGCTTTACCTGACTCCTCAACGGGGTAGTACTATTGATGCTCTTCCTGAGGGCGATCGTAAATCTCAGTGGTACTTCATGGATACTATTTTACCTTTGATTGAAGAATCTGAGCATACCTGGGCAAATAAAATAAAAATTTTTAAGGGATTTGCAGTAGGAATTGAAAAACAAATTGAAAACACTTATTTGGTTACTAAGCCTGAGCTGGGAGCAGACTCGTTGGATTATTTCAGACATATAATTAATGGTCCTGTGGTTGCTGTAAAAGTTGGAAAAGAAACTAAATTTGTTGGTGAAGAATTAAAACCTGCTGAAAGAGCTGAATGTTTATCGAGAAGTATGAAATTTTTGTTTGAAATAATAATGGAAAAGGATAACAAACGAATTTTGATTGCCGATCATCCTCTGGCTAAACCTGATACGTATAAGAAATATTTTGTGGCGTCGTTAATTACCGCCAGTGCCGATTTGTGGAAAAAATTGATTGATAATATTTTTGCTCCGAAAGTGGCATCGAAAGGATATGGTGTCGTTAATCTGGTCTCTGCTATGATGTGGGGAGCTAAAGAAGAACAAGAGATTAGTGAAGATGAGCATACTTTATCTGAAGAAGAAGCTTCAAGTGCTACTATATAAATTCAAAATACACCCTGCTTTTGCAGGGTGTATTATTATTTAACTACTGGATATCCTTTAGCTACCCAATCAGCAATACCGCCATTAATTGAATAAATATCTTCATAACCCATAGCATGCAAACGTTCAGCTGCATATAACGAGCGTACTCCACCTTTACAATGCAAATAAATCGTCTGGTTACGTTCAGGTGTTGTGGATTCAATTCTGTCTGTAATTTGATCTTTGGGAATGTGAATTGCCCCGGGAATATGGCTTTCTTGCCATTCATCATTTTCACGTACATCAATTAAACACAACTCAGGGTTAGCATCCATGCGTTTCTTAAGTTCATTTACATCAATTTTCTTTATATTATTTGCGGTCATAATTTGCCTCTCTTACGGGTGGTCTGGTTAATGTGGAGTGATGGATAAACCAATAAATTGTTGCGGTGATGACACCACCAATTAATGTAGCAAACGCCCAGGTCGCTGCTGACACCAGTGCTGGCCGTTGGCCGAGTTTATATAAGTTGCCAGCATCGCGGGCAACAGCCCCAGCGAATAATAAATGTAGCAACGCGTTAATTAGCAGAAGTAAATAGCGCAAGGTTTCAACCTGAGTACCATATTGTAGCGCCAATTCTTTAAACATAACGAGATTCTCAAAAAATGTATTTCAATATCATAGCAGAATTGCAGGATTGTTCACGCATCTGCAAGCATTTGTAATTGAGTTGTGTTAACCAAGACGTTATAGTTATTAGCTATGCACATTATGCATAGGCCAATTGACCAAATTGAGGCGATATAGATCATGAATGCTAAAGATGTTCCAGTACCACATTTAACAACCGCCAATGCTGGCCCACTTTATCATATTGAAAAAGTTATTTTAAATCAGATTGCTACTATTGAATCATGGTTTCGGCAAAAATGGCGTGAAACCCCGCCGCCATTAACTTCATCTGTGGATTTACGCCATGCGGGTTTTAAACTGGCTCCTGTTGATACTAACCTGTTCCCCGCAGGATTTAATAATCTTAACAATGATTTTTTACCGCTGTGCGTACAGGCAGCTCAATCAGTTCTGGTTGATTATCTACCTAGTTGCAAACAAATTCTATTATTGCCGGAGAGTCATACCCGCAATAAATTTTACCTGCAAAGTTTAAGTGTTTTACGCACTATTTTAACCCAGGCAGGTTTTATAGTGCGTATAGGAAGTCTTGATCCGACAGTAACCGAACCAAAAGAAATGGTGACTGATGCCGGCGAAGTATTATTAATGGAACCGTTAATTCGAGAGAATGATTGTGTAGGACTATTCGATTTTAAGCCCTGTTTAATTGTATTGAATAATGATTTATCAACAGGTGTTCCCGAAATTCTCCAAGGCTTGAAACAGCGCATTCGCCCCACTGAAAAATTAGGCTGGTCAACACGATTAAAATCAAGTCACTTTCAATATTTTGATGAAGTAGTCAGTGAATTCAGCAAAATTGTTAATCTCGATCCCTGGTTTATCAATCCTTTTTTTAAAGCGGTTGACGGTATAGATTTTATGACTCAGGAAGGCATTGATAATCTGGCTAATGAAGTGCAGCAAATTTTGCAAACCATAAAAGATAAATACCTTACTTATGATATTAAAGAACGTCCTTTTGTAGTGGTAAAAGCTGATAATGGTACCTATGGCATGAGTGTCATGACCGTGCATGATGCGGATGAATTGCGTCAGCTCAATCGCAAGCAACGTACTCGCATGTCGGCCAGTAAAGGAAGCCAAAAAGTAGAGCGGGTGCTCATTCAGGAGGGTGTTTATACCTTTGAAACCATGCCAGATGGTGCCGTCGCTGAACCGGTTATTTATATGATTGGTCAATTTGTTGTAGGTGGTTTTTATCGTGTTCATCAAGAGCGCGGTATTGACGAAAATCTCAATGCGCCGGGCATGCATTTTGAGCCATTGGCTTTTGCGCAGGCTTGTAATACACCTCGCGGTGACTTGAATCCCGTGGATTGCTCAAATCGTTTTTATGCATACGGTGTAATTGCCCGATTGGCAGCTTTGGCAGCCGCCAGAGAAATTGAAGCAATTGGAGGAGAATAATGAAATTAGCGGTATTAATGGACCCACTTCATCAGATTAAACCTTATAAAGATACTACGATTGGTATGTTAAAAAGTGCACAATCACTAGGCTGGTCATGCAGTTATTTTACGCCCCAGGATCTTTTTTGCCGTCAGGGATTTGCTTACGCACGCAGTTCTTCAATTATCATTAAGGATGATCAGCGTCCTGATTGGGCAGAAACACAGGAGCAGGGTGAAATTCCATTAAGTGAATTTGATATTATTTTAATGCGCAAAGATCCACCTTTTGATTTGGAATATATTTATAACACCTATGCGTTGGAGTTAGCTGAGCGTGATGGGGTTTTGATCGCCAATAAGCCACAGAGTTTGCGTGATGCAAATGAAAAATTTTTTGTGCAGAATTTTCCCCAATGCTGCCCATTAACGCTGGTTTCAAAAAACATAGCGGATTTAAGGGCATTCTGGGAGCAGCATCAAAATGTAGTTTTTAAACCGCTGGAAGGTATGGGCGGCACTGCGGTTTTCCATGTTGATGAAAATGGAAGAAATCTTTCGGTAATTTTAGAGATTTTAACTAAAAATCAGACTGCGACGATTATGGCACAGCAATATATAGCTGACATTGTTGTTAAAGGCGATAAACGCATTATATTAATTGATGGTGAACCAGTACCTTACGCGCTGGCACGCATTCCGGCAAAAGGTGAGTTACGCGGTAATCTTGCCGCAGGCGCACACGGTGAAGTGGTGGCAATTACTGATCGCGATCGGTGGATTTGCGAACAGATAGCTCCCGTTTTGCGGCAAAAAGGTCTTTATTTTGTGGGCATTGATATTATAGGTGATTACCTGACCGAAATTAATGTCACAAGCCCAACCTGTGCGCGTGAAATTTCTGCAGAAACGGGTATTGATATTACCGGTGATTTCTTACGAGTTCTTCTGACTCACCTAAAGCCTTAAATTAGCACTCGAAACCGAGCCGCGACTGTTAAGGAGCGTTTCACTGGATTAGAGTAAGATTCTGTTGTCAGATGCATTGCTCGTTTTCAAAACGCTTGCTTACGCGCGGCTCGGTTTCACTAAATAACTATTTAAAATCCAACTGACGCCAGGCTTCATACAGTATTATCGCAACCGAATTAGACAAATTTAAACTGCGATTATTAGCGCACATGGGGATACGAATAGCATGGAAGCGTTCGCGTATTTCGGCTGGCAAACCACGCGTTTCTGGTCCGAATAACAGCATGTCTTCATCCTGATAGCTGACCTTATGATAATTTTCTGTGGTTTTTGTAGTGCAGGCAAAAATCTGACGATTCTCATTCTGAGTGATAAAAGCCTGTTCATCTTCATAATGAACGACATTAGCCCATTCATGATAATCCAGTCCGGCACGGCGCATGCGTTTGTCATCCAACTCAAAGCCCATGGGGTGGATAAGATGAAGCTGTGCACCAGTATTGGCGCACAAACGAATAATATTTCCGGTATTAGGAGGAATTTCGGGTTGATACAACGCAACATGCAACATCTGTTAAGCCTATACTATAAAATCAGATTTACTGTTAACTCACATAATCACTGCCAACACCAGCGTTTGCATCTTCTTCGACATATGAGTTGCCATCTTCCGGCATTGTACCAGTAATTCGATAGTTACGATGCTGTAAATAGGCATCACGTAAAAAGGAATATTTATCCAGTGCTTCATCCATTAATCGGTCTGTCTCGAAAAGCTGTGAGCGCAAATCGATATAGCGTAAACCGAGCAGGCCATAGATCACCGCATCGTTATTGATGTAAGGATAGGGTGTAAGGAAGGTGTATTCAAACATCATACCCATTCCATCCCGAATCGTACTGGGGCCTAAAAACGGTATTACAATGTAAGGTGATTTTTTGTCGCCCCATTTGGCAAAGGTTATACCCAAATCGTTACTGCGTGGTGGTAAGCCTGCATGTGTATCTGCAACATCAAAAAGTCCGCCTATACCTAATGTTGAATTGATTGCAAAACGGCCAGTGTCTCTAATCGCATAACGCCAGTCGCCTTGTAACAAATCATTACAAACTGTAGGTATCATATTCACGTTGTCATAGACATTATTAATACTTGCCCGAACAGCAGCAGGTAATGCCCATTTATACAAACGCGCTGGTGGTTTCAGCATGGTTGCGTCAAAGGCGGTATTAAACTTGTGAATATTACGATTAATTGATTCATAAGGATCATCTGGATTCGGACCTTTATGGATACAGCCCGCAAGAATAAGCGAGCTTGTAAAAATACTGAGTGTAGCAATTAAGCGCATGATTTTTCTTTTTTTTATCTGGATAAAAATGATGTTACACCAGATTATCTTTCTTGCAAAATCATTTAGTTAGCACACCTCATCTCCACGACTTGCAATCTCATTACTGGCAGAAATCAAGGCATCAATGATACCTGATTCCCTATCAGAATGGCCGGCATCACGAACAATACTTAACTGTGAGTTGGTTAAAGCCTGATTTAAATCCCAGGCACCCGCCAGAGGACTTACCATATCGTAGCGGCCATGAATCAGATAAGTGGGAATATGACGGATTGTGTGGCTGTTTAACAGAATCTGGTTATCATCGATAAAGTAATTATTGGTAATATAATACGATTCAATAGTAGCCAACGCCAGGGCAAAATGCGTATCGCTATATAAATCAATAACATTTTGATGAAGTTGTATACTACTGCACCGCGCCTGCCAAAGCCCCCAGCTTTTTGCTGCCGCCATTCTGGCCAGCTCATTTTTACCTTGCAGGCATTCAGCATAATATTGAGCTATATTATTTTGTCGATCAGCGGGAACCAGGCTGATAAATTCTTGCCAGTAGTCAGGATAAACCAGATTAGCGCCCTTATGATAAAACCAGTTTATATCTTCAGTTCGACCCAGAAAAATGCGATGTAACAATAATGCACATACCTGCTGTGGAAACTGTTGTGCATACAGAAGTGCCAGCAATGAACCCCACCCGCCGCCAAACAGCATAAAACGGTTTATACCTAAATGATTTCTGATTGTATTAATATCTTCAATCAATAAACTGGTACTATTTTCTCTGATTTCCGCATGAGGAGTAGAACGTCCACACCCACGCTGATCAAAAATTATAATACGATAAAGCTCTGGATCAAAAAAGCGTCGCAGATAGCAATCACCACCTGCGCCAGGACCTGCATGCAGTACAATAACCGGCAGTCCCTCCGGATTACCTGTTTCTTCTACATACAATACATGCAAATCACTGACTCTTACTTCATGGCTCGCATAGGGTTTAATTGTTGGGTATAGCGTATGCATGGCAATCCCTGCTGATGTTTAAAATAATCTTAGCCTGTTATTAAATAGTTGTCACCCTGAAATAGTGGCACTGGCAATACGGCTGTCGCATTTGATCTTATTTTAATTAATCGTCAACTGATTCGTGAGATAATACTTAAATTGTTGGGTCAAGGCTCAACCTACGGCTTAGTGAATATAAACTTTGTCTTTACCTGCTAAATTTAAGATAATGCCAGATTATTTTTCTGTGGGGAAGGGCATGCCGGTTTCAGATTTATTAAACGGGTTAAATGAAAAACAGCGTGAAGCAGTGATGGCACCGTTGGGTAATACCTTAGTATTAGCTGGCGCGGGCAGTGGCAAAACGCGGGTTCTGGTTAGCCGTATTGCCTGGTTGATTGAAGAGCTACACATGCCGCCACAGGCAATACTTGCTGTGACTTTTACCAATAAAGCAGCAGGCGAAATGAAAGCCCGTTTAAATTCTCTCCTTTCAACCCCTGTTGTAAGTTTATGGGTTGGAACGTTTCATGGCTTGTGCCATAGATTACTCAGAAGGCATTATGAGCAAGCTCGCTTGCCGCAGCAGTTCCACATTTTGGACAGTGATGATCAGGCACGCATTATAAAACGAGTGATTGCTTCATTGAATCTTGATTCTGAACAATGGCCAGTTAAACAGGCGCAATCCTTTATTAATGGTCGCAAGGACGAAGGCATACGTCCCGCCCATGTTCATGTGCTTAATTACGGACCAACACGGACTTTGGTACAGATCTATAAAGGTTATGAACAAGCTTGCCAGACAGCAGGTGTTATTGATTTTGCCGAATTGTTGCTGCGCACCCATGAGTTGTTAAGAGATAATGCCGAATTACTTGCCCATTATCGCCAGCGTTTTCACGCCATTCTGGTTGACGAATTTCAGGATACCAATACCATCCAATATGCCTGGATTCGCTTATTAGCTGGCGAGCAGGCGGCAGTGATGGCCGTGGGTGATGATGATCAGTCTATTTATGGCTGGCGTGGCGCCAAGGTTGAAAATATTCAGCAATTTTCACGGGATTTCCAAAATACACAGATCATTCGTCTGGAGCAAAATTACCGTTCGACATCCACTATTCTTGATGCCTCCAATGCCTTAATCAGCAATAACGATTCGCGCATGGGCAAAGAATTATGGACAGCTGGAGCAGCTGGGGAAAAAATTGTTCTTTATAGTGCGTTCAATGAGCTGGATGAAGCACGGTTTGTTAGTGAACGAATAGGCATGGCCATTAATGAGGGTCGCAGCGCCGATGAAATGGCCATTTTATACCGTTCCAATGCGCAATCGCGCGTACTAGAAGAAGCATTATTACGTGCAGGCATTGCCTATCGAATTTATGGGGGTGTTCGCTTCTTTGAACGGGCAGAAGTAAAAGACACGCTGGCTTATTTACGCTTGCTTGCTAATGAGCATGATGATTCTGCGTTTGAGCGAGTGGTTAATTTCCCAACGCGGGGTATAGGCGAAAAGACGCTTGATGATTTGCGCCAAACGGCAAAAAATGAACAATCATCGTTATGGCAAGCAGCTAATTTTATGCTGCAACATAACCACTTGCCTCAACGTGCTGCCCTGGCACTGGCAAAATTTATCAATCTGATTACTCGTCTGCAAGAAACAACAACCAGTCTGGAATTAGACGAACAGATTAGTGAAGTAATCAAGGGCAGTGGTTTATATGAGCATTTTTCAAAAGTAAAAGGCGATAAGTCCGAATCAAGGCTGGATAACCTGCAAGAGTTAGTCAACGCCGCCAAACAGTTTCGTTATGAAGAAGATGGTGATGACAACGTGCCTTTATTGGCTGCTTTTCTAGCCCATGCATCGCTTGAAGCAGGGGATATGCAGGCCGCTGAGCACGAGCGTTATGTACATTTGATGACGTTGCATGCTGCTAAGGGACTGGAGTTTCCGATAGTGTTTCTTGTTGGCATGGAAGAAGGCGTTTTTCCGGGGAAACAGTCAGTCGAAGAGCCAGGTCGTTTAGAAGAGGAACGCCGTTTATGCTATGTCGGAATGACACGTGCAATGGAAAAACTGGTTTTATCGTATGCCGAAATCAGACGCCAATATGGTCGTGAAGAGTATCATCGCCCATCACGTTTTTTACGCGAAGTGCCAGCGGAATTTTTAGAAGAAATCCGTGTCAAAGCACGCTATCAGCCTATTTCGAGACAAAGTTTACCGGAAGCTGTTGCCCAAGAGGCTGGGTTGCGGCTAGGGCAAAGTGTTACCCATGCCAAATTTGGCTCAGGGGTTGTATTGGCAGTGGAAGGCAATGGAGCGCATACGCGAGTGCAAGTAAAGTTTGTCAACGAAGGGGCAAAATGGCTGGTTTTAGCTTATGCAAACCTGAGTATAGTCGAAGATTGTGCGCCTTTTTAAAAACATACTTGAAATTAGCTTGCGCTGGTGCTACGGTTCGGAAATTGGAAAAACTATCAACAAGGGGAATTTTTGTGAAATTAACAAGTTTATTAACTGCAGGCGTGCTTGCAGTCACTATGGTACCTGCAGTAATGGCTGATAACTCAGCAATGTCTGATACACAAAAGAAAGCAGTTGAAAAAGTGGTACACGATTACCTGGTTAATAACCCTGAAGTGTTGATGGAAGCGTCACAGGCCTTACAACAGAAACAACAGCAAAACATGCAACAACAGGCTCAGGCAGCGATTTTACAAAATGCCAATCAACTATTTTCTGATAAAATGACTACACTTGGTAATCCAAAAGGTAATGTCACCTTAGTCGAGTTTTTTGATTATCAATGCATCCACTGCAAAAAAATGTCTCCTGTAATCAGTGATTTGATCAAAAAAGACAGCAATTTGCGTGTCGTTTACAAAGAGTTCCCAATTTTTGGCAAAAGTTCTGATGCAGCATCACGTGCTGCTCTGGCTGCAGCAATGCAAGGTAAATACCTGCCAATGCATGAGGCGTTAATTAATCAGGAAAAACGCTTAAACGATCAGATTATTGATGATGCAGCAAAAAGTATTGGCCTGGATATGGCTAAATTCAAAACCGACATGGCTAGCAAAGAAGTAACTGACGCGTTGGAAGCCAATCGTCAATTAGCTGAAAAACTGCGTTTAATGGGTACACCAGCCTTTATCGTTGCGTCTACTCCAGACGGTCAATTTAAAACTGGAACCCAGCCTGCCTTTATTCCTGGTGCGGCTAGTGCTGAAGCGTTACAGGATTTGATTAAAAAAGCTGGTGCTAAGTAATATTATTTTTCTGAGCTTCGCGGACTTGCCTCGAAGCTCAAATAGAAAGTCTTAAGACCAAACTGCTACACACTAATTTGTATTTCGAGATAACCATGACAAAACCCGCTACCTTTCAGGATATTATTTTAACCCTGCAGCAATTTTGGGCAAAACAAGGCTGTGTAATACTACAACCGCTGGACATGGAAGTAGGGGCAGGGACATTTCATCCGGCCACTTTTTTAAGAGCTATTGGCCCTGAGCCTTGGTCTGCTGCCTATGTACAGCCATGCCGACGACCAGCCGATGGCCGCTATGGTGAAAATCCTAATCGCGTACAACATTACTACCAGTTCCAGGTTGTTTTAAAGCCTTCTCCATTGGATATTCAGGAAAAATACCTGGATTCCTTACGTGCTCTAGGCGTTGATCCGTTAGCAGATGATATTCGTTTTGTTGAGGATAATTGGGAGTCGCCCACGCTTGGAGCATGGGGTGTGGGTTGGGAAGTGTGGCAAAATGGCATGGAAGTGTCGCAATTTACTTATTTTCAACAGGTTGGCGGTTTGCCTTGCAAGCCAGTCACCGGCGAACTGACATATGGTCTGGAACGTATAGCGATGTTTGTATTAGGCGTAGATAATCTCTTTGATCTACCCTGGAGCAACACAGCGCATGGTATCGTGACCTATGGTGATGTATTTCACCAGAATGAAGTAGAAATGTCTGCCTACAATTTCGAACACGCAAACATCGATGCCTTATTTCAACAATTTGACTACTACGAAAAAGAAGCTGAGAAACTGGTTGCATTAAACCTGCCTTTACCAGCTTATGAAATGGTTATGAAAGCATCGCATGCATTCAATTTGCTCGATGCCCGCCGTGCCATTTCAGTCACGGAGCGACAACGTTATATTCTTCGTGTTCGCCAGCTCTCCCGAGCAATGGCGCAAGCTTATTATGATGCGCGTGAGGCGCTTGCTTTCCCTATGCTAAAGGTGCGTGATGGTCAATGATTTTTTGTTTGAACTAGGTTGTGAAGAGCTGCCTTCCGCGGCTGTATTGGCTTTATCTAACGCGTTGGCTACAGCAGTTGCTGATGCGTTACAAAAAGCACAAATAAACCATACAGGCATACAACAATTTGCCACGCCCAGACGTTTGGCACTGCTCATATCCGGATTACAACAGCAGCAACCGAGCCAGCGGCAAACACGCCGCGGCCCTGCCTTATCTGCCGCTTATACACCGGAAGGCAAGCCAACACCCGCAGTTATTGGTTTTGCCCGTTCTTGTGGCGTTGAAGTAAGTGATTTAACTGAATTTAAAACGGATAAAGGTGACTGGCTTGTTTATGAATCTGAAACTACTGGTGCACAGACCAGTAGTTTAATGCCTGGCTTGATTAGCGAAGCATTAAAAGGGCTTCCTATCGCAAAACCTATGCGTTGGGGTTCTGGTGATGCCGAGTTTGTGCGACCTGTGCACTGGGCTGTTATGTTGTTTGGCAAAGAAATAATTAACAGCGATGTATTCGGCATAAAAACAGGGCGTTCAACTCACGGTCATCGTTTTCATGCCCCTCAGGCTATCGACATTGACGAGCCACGGCATTACGAAGCATTATTACAAGATGCTTATGTAATAGCCGATTTTGCAAAGCGAAAAAAATTAATTGAGCAACAGATTTCAGCAGAGGCTTCTAAACAGAACGCTAAAGCAATAATGCCTGAAGCATTGGTTGATGAAGTGACATCTATTGTTGAATGGCCAACTGCGTTGACCGCTCATTTTTCTGCTGATTTTCTTGATGTTCCGCAAGAAGCGTTGATTGCTTCCATGCAATCGCACCAAAAATGTTTTGCATTGCAGAATACATCGGGAAAATTGTTACCCGGTTTTATTACTGTTTCCAATATCCAAAGCAAAAATCCTCAGCAAGTCATTATGGGTAATGAAAAAGTCATGCGTGCGCGTCTGAGCGATGCGGCATTCTTTTTTCGTCAGGATAAAAAATTACCGTTAAGTACGCATATTGCAGCTACTGCAAATGTTGTGTTTCAAGTGCGTTTAGGAACATTGCTTGATAAAACATCACGCATTGAAACGCTGATGAATTACCTTGTTAATCCGTTGAAATTAAATAAGGAACAGGCTGTAAGAGCAGCACAATTAAGCAAATGTGACTTGATGACCGGTATGGTTGGTGAGTTCCCTGAATTACAAGGTTTGATGGGTTATTATTACGCCTTGCATGATGGTGAAGCATCTGGCGTCGCTCAAGCTTTAAATGAACAGTATTTACCCCGATTTTCAGGTGATGAATTACCAGAATCAGACTTGGGGATGGCTTTATCGCTGGCTGATCGCCTGGATACCCTGGTCGGTATTTTTGCCATCGGTCAGAAACCTTCCGGTGTCAAAGATCCATTTAAATTGCGTCGTCATGCTTTGGCTGTAGTGCGGTTATTAATTGCCAGTCCCGAACCGCTTAATTTAACTGCTTTAATCCAGGAATCGATTAGGGCCTATGGTTCGCAGTTTAATGAGGCTAATATTCTGAATGAATTGCATACTTTTATTATGGAGCGCTTGCAATCTTATTATCAGGCGCACGATATTAGTTCCGATTTGGTTCACGCGGTTCGTGCACGGCAACAGGACTGGTTATATGATTTTTCAAACCGATTAAACGCATTGGCTGAGTTCATTAAACTGCCAGAAGCGGTGAGTTTATCAGCTGCCTGTAAGCGGGTTAATAATCTATTACAGCAAAATGAAGTCAGTTCAAAATCAGTTAACGAACAATTATTAACTGAACCCGCTGAAAAAGAATTATTTAAGAAAATTAATGCAATGGAAGAAAAGGTCGCCAGTTTATATGCAACTGGTGATTACACGCTTCTGTTAACCAAGCTTGCCAGTTTGCGTGAACCGGTTGATGCATTTTTTGAATCCGTAATGGTCATGGTAGAGAACACTTCAGTCAAAGAAAATAGGCTGGCTTTATTGTCGAAACTTCAAACCCTGTTACAGGGTGTGGCTGATATTTCTTTATTACAATTTAATCAAACACAATGAATAAAGTAATATTATTAGACAGGGATGGCATTATTAATCAGGATTCACTGCACTACATCAAGTCAGTTGATGAGTTTATTATTTTGCCAGGTAGCCTTGAATCAATAGCCCGTTTAACCAGAGCGGGTTATCGCATTGGCGTTGCCACTAATCAATCAGGCGTTGCGCGAGGGTTTTATACATTTGATGAATTAAATGCAATCCATAACAAGATGATTCAGGCAGTTGAAGCTGCTGGCGGTAAAATTGATGCTATTGAATATTGCCCGCATATGCCTGACTCTGGTTGTGGCTGCCGCAAACCAGCACCTGGTATGTTACTGGCCTTGGCAAAACGTTTTGAGTGCAACCTGGATAATGTGCCTTTTATTGGCGACAGAGTTTCTGATATAGAAGCTGCTGAGGCCGCAGGTGCCAAGCCGATGATGGTGTTATCGCCCATGACAGACAGAGTTAGTCTGCTTGATTATCCTTACGTACCTATATTTCACTCATTAGCTGAATGTATTGACTGGTTATTGAAAAATAATGATCGCTAATTTATCTGTTGGCTATGAAAATGAAGCGTATTACGAACGGGCGTTAGACTTGGCAAATCGTTTGTCATTAACTATTAATAATGAGTCGGAACAGCGGTTACTGGTAACGGATAAGCTGGTTCTACAACTTAAATCATTGTTACCGTTATATACCGATTTTAATCGTGCCACCTGGCAGAAACGACGAGATGCAGGCAAAAAACAGGGTTTGGTTCGCGCCTGTAAACCTGTTCCCGGACTTCGCATTATAGATGCAACAGCGGGATGGGGGCGAGACGCAGCTATATTAGCCAGTTTTGGTGCGCAGGTATTAATGCTTGAACGTAATCCGATAATGGCTGCACTGTTGGAAGATGGTTTACTACGACAGGATGAACGGTCACAACACGCTCTGGCGATGAGTTTAATCCAGCAGGACGCTTATGAGTATTTGCAATCGCTTTCTGAAAAAGATTATCCCGATGTAATTTATATCGATCCCATGCATCCTGCTCGTCAGAAATCAGCATTAGTAAAAAAGGATTTGCAGGTATTACAGGATTTGATTGGAGAGGATAAAGATGCAGAAAGACTTATTGAATTGGCCAAATCGCGTGTACTGCAAAAAGTAGTAGTCAAATGGCCTCAGCATCAGCCAGCACTGGTAAAACCTTCGAGTTGTATTGAAGGTAAGACGGTCAGGTTTGATATTTATTTGCGGTAAAGATTACTATAAAGTGTGATTACATTACTTTTAAATCAATCTGTACTCTATAAGGATATAAAACATGCAAATAAACATTTATATAGGCCCAAATTCACTTACTCCTGAACAAGAAAAGCAATTAGGAACCGTAGCCCATATTAGCATAGCGTAATACGGGAATTTTTTGCGTCATATGACGTGGTCAAGTCCATTAGACCAAGTCATACTGATGTCCCGTATTACGCTATGCTAATACGGGCTACGATTCTGTCTATTTAATTACAATGACTATTAATAAACTGTAATACTTCCCGCGAAAAATCGGGCGTATCCCATAAGTTATGATGATCAAGATTTCTGAACGTTATCATTTTTTTCGGTTCATTGGCTGCATTAAAAAGTGTCAGACCCTCTTTATATGGCACAACATTATCCTGCTCTCCATGCAAAACAAGCAAGGGCGCATTAATCGCCTGGATACGTGCAAGCGAATCAAATTTATCCCATGGTTTAAGGAATATCAATGGATAATGAAAATGTGCCAAAGCGATCAATGACGTGTAGGGCGCTTGTAATATAACAGCGCAAACAGCATGCTTGGAAGCAAGTTCAGTTGCCACCCCTGTTCCTAATGATTCACCATACAGTATTAATTTTTCAGGTTTAATACCTTGCTGGTTTAAAAAAGTTAATGCAGCTTGACCATCCTTATACAACCCCTGTTCAGAAGGTCTCCCCTTATTACCGCCATATCCGCGATATTCTAATAGCAATACCCCTAAACCCGCGTTTATAAATTGCCGTGCCAGATGCATGCGATAGCCTATATGGCCTGCATTTCCGTGTAAATAAAGCACCGTAGGCTGATTATTAATAGCAGGTTTATACCATGACATTAATTCCAGATTATCTTGCGTATGTAAGGTAATAACCGTCATATCATTGGCGTGATATTCCGGTAAATGGGGAACTTGCGGAGATGGGTGATAAATCAAATGGCGTTGAGAAACATACATTATAATAAAAACGATCATCAGAACAATAAAACTTATTATAATTAATTGCTTCATGATAAAAATCAGTTTAAATATATCTGCTAATTTTCAAATTCGCTTAATTCTTCACGCAGACGTTTTTCTTCGAAAAGATCTTCTATTCGTCTTCTTCGTTCAAGTTTTGTTGTGGGATTAGTCTCGGCTCCATCGTCCTGAGAATCGATGAATGTGTTGACTTCTGTTTCAAAATCTTTAAATCGGCGATTACTACTCATTAGCAAAACTCCCTTGCTGGTATAGATCCCTTTTTATGATAAAATAACAGAATTTACTTGCAATTTACAGTGGAATTTTTTAAGCAATCAAGGGGATAATTGGGCAGTATTGTAAGATTTGAAAAGTAGCCTTGATGCAGCGCAGCGTAATCAAGGTTTGTTTATTGTATGTTTAAGTGTTGATTTTGCAATAGAAAACCTTGATTACGCTGCGCTGCATCAAGGCTACGCCCGCTATGCTCGCAAAGACGGGTTTGGTACTAGTTTAGTACGATTTCAGGTCCTGTATAAAGGCTCGGAAAAAGAGGATAATTAAGCGAGACGAGGCACCTCTCCCGCCTCAACTTCACTCTTTTCCAGAGAGATCCCATTTTGCCGCTCCGCAAACACCTTATCTTTAAATATTTTTATATCGTTTGGTGTATAGGAGTCGTCGATATATTTTTCTCGTTCACTTTTAGCTTGTATGGCGGCCTCTTCAGCAGCTTGTTTTCGTGCCGGATCATTTTTAAATAGCTCTTTTAATTTAACGTCTTCACCATTTACGTTAATGGTAATATTAGCGGCATCTGTGTGATCAAAACCTGCTCGCAAACAAGCTTCATAGGCTTTTCTTCCCATTTCCTGAGCTGTATCCGCATTATAATGAGTAACGGTCATGGTTATTTTAGTATAACCACAAGCGCGCATACCGGCCGCAAGGCTTGTCAGATCATAACTGATGTTGTCATGCCGGCCATAATAATAGCCAATATCATAAAATGGAGGAAGTTGCATTTCCATAACGCCATTATTGTTCCTAATATGGCGGCCGGTTATTGTTTGCAGAAATTGTAAATGTTTTACATCAACGCCTTTAAGAATTGTTTTCCCGGTTGGGCTAACATTCACTTCCACTTGCAGACCAGAATCCTCTTTTTTATTTAAAAGGGCAACTCTGTCGATTTCAGCACGCATGGCCTGGCTCATCGGATGGTCATACATGGTACCCAGATAAGGTATTCTATCTCTTTGTTCCTGGGCTGACTTATGCAGATTAGTTACTTCATCAGTAATGGTTTTCTCTATTTTTTCCAACTCAGCTTTTTGTGAATTTTTTAAGGTTGTCAACGCTTCATCGGTAATTTTCTTAATCGCTGAATCAGTTTTTTCACCAGTAGCAGCTCTAAGATTATTCTTAAAGGCTGTATCGTTAATTAATACTTCGAGTTTTTCTATTTCTAGCTTATGTTGGGCTTCTACCGCAGTTTTAACAGCGGCTTTCCTATCCTGAAGATAACCTCCAAGCGCACTTAAGTTAGCTACAGGCGGATCTTTTTTAATCAGCTTGTTAGCAGTAGCAAGATCGGCTTTAAAATTGTTACGGGCTTGTTTGGTTTTCTCATCAACTGCCAGAGCTTTATTAACAGCATTTTTAATAGCCGTAGTTTTGTCCGATTCGATGCTAATTATATCGCCTAAGGTTTTTTTACCATCAGGCATTTTAATGGCTGCAAATCCATCAACATCTTTAATGCGATCTTTTAGGTAATCGTCAAATACATTGCCCGATTTGAAGCCGTCTTTTAAATCAATACTATTTCGATATTCCTGGTACTTTTTTTCCATCTCTTTGGTGCTGAACAAGTTTAGATTTTCAGCTGTTTCCATGTATTTGGCAAAAGGAATAGGAATGGGGAAATCACTAATTGGCATAAGTCACCTGTCCGATGATATTTATATAAATAAAGTATAACAGCAATTTCTTAACTTGAAATTAAGTGTTTTCAGTTCGATTTTTTACGAAACTATATTAACCAATTTGAATGTAGGGCGGACAAAACGAAGTGTGTCCGCGCATTTCCATTTAATCACCATTGTTCCGCGCGGGCACGTCGCTTATCGCTCCTTTGTCCGCCCTACCCAATAGTTCCTGCCTGGTCTAAATTTTCTTACCACGCAGGTATTGCCGCATCACCAAATAATTCTTTAGCCTTGGCAGTAACCTCAGGTGAATTCATCGCCTTTACAAACTCTTCAAGCTGTTTCTTTTTATCACTGTCACTGCGAATAACGATAAGATTTGCGTAGGGAGAATCTTTTCCTTCAACAAACAAGGCGTCTTTGGATGGGCTTAATCCCGCTGGAATAGCAAAAGTTGTATTGATTACTGCGGCATCCACATCAGTGAGTATGCGGGGTAATTGTGCCGCGTCCAATTCTTTAAATTGCAGATCTTTAGGATTTTCATCAATGTCGGCAAGACTTGCCGTGTTCGTATTTTTTAAAGTAATTAAACCTGCTTTTTTTAATAGCAACAAGGCTCGTGCTTCATTACTGGGATCATTAGGTATGGCTATCACGGCTTTTTCACCAATTGATTGCAGGGACTTTAATTTTTCGGAATAAATACCTGCTGGATATACAAATGTTTTACCAATTACGTCAAGCTCGTAACCATGTGCTTTCATTGCAGCCTGTAAATAGGGCAAATGTTGATAAACATTCGCATCCAGACTACCGTCTTGTAAGGCTTCATTAGGCAAATTATAATCATTAAATTCAACAATTTTGACGGTAAGACCATAATTTTTAAGCGCAACATCACGGCCTGTTTCAACCAAATCTGTTTCTGGGCCGGCAATAGTACCTATCGTCAGTGTATTGGGTGAGGGTTTATTACAGCCTGCAAGGCTTAATAACAAAACAATAATTCCAAAAATACGCATTAAATCCTCTCCTCTTGCAATTAATATTATGAATGATTAAAACGTTTAGCCAACTTATCGCCTGACATCTGCAGCACTTGTACAATGATTACCAGAATGATCACCGTAGCCAACATTATTCCCGGATTAAAACGTTGATAACCATAGCGTATGGCTAAATCACCAAGACCGCCGCCGCCGACTGTACCTGCCATGGCAGAATAATTAACTAATGTAATAGCCGTTACTGTAATAGCATGAATCAGTGCCGGAAAACCCTCAGGCAGTAAAATATGACGAATCATTTGCCAGGAAGTCACGCCCATGGAAAAACCGGTTTCAATTAAACCACGTGCCAGATTCTGATAAATATTATCAACCAGACGCGCAAAAAACGGAGTCGCACCTAACGTTAGCGGAACAATAGCGGCATTAGTTCCTATGGATGTACCTACCAGAAGACGCGTTAATGGAATCAACGCAACGAGCAGAATAATAAAGGGGATCGAGCGACTAAAATTAATGACTCCAGCAGTCAGGCGATGCAAAGCCGGATGTGGCTTGATGTGCGCACTGCTAAATAACAGCGTACCCAGAGGCAAACCCAATAAAACCGCTAAAGAAGTGCTGATAATAACCATGTAGAGCGTTTCACCGCTGGCTATTAATAAATCATATAACAGAGTCTGTGACATACCCTAAAATCTCCACTGTTAAATTGGCTTTTTCACAACGTTCCATAAATTCGGCTAACAGCAAACTGTCTGCAAATAGCTCTACGACTAATACACCACAGGTTATACTGTCAAACCGGTCGATATTGGCGAGCAGGATATTGATATCAATTGGTAATTCGCGGCTGGTCTGGCTTATAAAAGGTAGTGTCGCTGTTTCACCTTGAAAAAACAGACGTAATATTGGTGTATTTGTCGGTGTCTGCGTCAATCGATTGCTCAGGCAGACTGGCAATTCAGGGCTTAATCGCGCATAAAGCATGCTTCGCGCCTGACTTTCATGATGATTAAATACATCAGAAAGCGGCATGCATTCAGTAATTTTACCTTTTTCCATAACCGCCAAACGGTGGCAAATACGTTTTACAACGTCCATTTCATGGGTAATTAATACGATGGTTATGCCGTACAATTGATTGATTTTTTTAAGCAGGGCAAGAATTGAATCGGTTGTTTCGGGATCAAGTGCGGAAGTTGCTTCATCACACAGGAGAATTTTGGGTGAGCAGCTTAAAGCACGAGCAATAGCAACACGTTGTTTTTGGCCACCACTGAGTTGGGCAGGGTAGGCATCACGTTTATTGGCAAGCTCCACGACAGGTAATAATTCATCGATTTTTTCTTTTATAACATCTTCGCCTATTCCCTGAATTCTCATGGGCAGGGCAATGTTGTCATAAACAGTTTTGGCACTTAAGAGATTAAACTGTTGGAAAATCATAGCCATTTTATGACGTGCGTGGCGTAATCCGGCGGGGTTTAACTGACTGATATTCTGGTTATCAATAATCACATCGCCGTTATCGGGACGTTCCAAGAGATTAATACTGCGTAACAACGTTGATTTGCCGGCACCGCTTTTACCAATAATACCAAAAATCTCCCCTTCCTGAATGAAAAGGTTGATATCGCGTAATGCATCTATTGCTGCAAAGGATTTATTTAATCCAATTAATTCAATCATTTTATACTAACCTGAGGAAACAGCAGCGGGAAAAGCTAAGGAGGGAAAATGCCCGCTTTAGCCGAATTTACAATAACCAACAGTTATTGAGCGCCCGCAAGCTAAGAGTTCAAATCGGCGCAAGCGAGTAGTATACAATAGATGGGTAAATAAGCAACTGACAGATCCTGGAATTTTCCCTTCTCCACTTTGGGGAGAAGGTGGCGCGTAGCGCCGGATGAGGGCGTTCATGTTGGCACGATATTGCGTAAACCGTGCTACACCGAGCACCCTCATCCGTCACGTTGTGACACCTTCTCCCCAAAGTGGAGAAGGGAATCATAGGAGTTAGCTCGGTACGTTTTTAGACAAAAACCTACGACTGCAGCTCCACTCTATCTCTGAAATAAGCCAGGGTTTCAGGATTTGCCAGTGATTGCAGATTATTAATACTCTGCCCATGTACAGTTTGTCTTACAGCAACTTCAACAATTTTACCGCTCATAGTGCGTGGAATATCGTCAACTTCCAGGATTTTAGCAGGAACATGCCTCGGAGACGCGTTCTCACGTATTACCTGACGAATACGGCTTTGCAGTGCTTCATCCAATACTATATAAGGTTTAAGTTTAACGAATAAAACCACCCGCACATCATCCTGCCAGTCCTGCCCTATAACAATACTGTCCAGAATTTCCGAGATTTTTTCCACTTGACGATAAATTTCTGCAGTGCCAATACGTACACCACCCGGGTTTAATACAGCATCAGACCGACCATAAATAATCAACCCGTCATGATTGGTAATTTCAGCAAAATCCCCATGCGCCCAAACATTATCAAATCGCTCAAAATAAGCGTGTTTATAGGCTGTTTTATCCGCATCATTCCAAAAACCCACTGGCATCGAAGGAAATGGTTTCGTACATACCAGTTCACCACGTTCCTGTTTTACCGATTCGCCGGTATCATTAAAAACGTTAACCGCCATACCCAGACCCAAACACTGCAGTTCACCGCGGTATACGGGTAAAAGCGGATTACCCAGAGCAAAGCAGGAGACGATATCCGTGCCTCCCGAAATTGAGCTGAGTTGGACATCATGTTTAATATGCTCATAGACAAAATCATAGTTTTTAGGTAACAGCGGCGAACCAGTCGATAGAATTGCTTTTAAATGTTTTAGTGGATATCGGCTTTTCGGATAGGCTTCCGCTTTTTCCACGGCCGAAATAAATTTGGCACTTGTACCAAAGACGCTGATTTTTTCATCATCAATTAATTTAAATAAACGATAAGCATCGGGGTAATTCGGTGCACCTTCATAAAGAGTCAAAGTAGCACCTAATGCCAATACGGATACCATCCAGTTCCACATCATCCAACCACAGGTTGTATAAAAACACAGATTATCCTCAGCAGAAATATTACTGTGCAAAGCTAATTCTTTCACATGCTGCAATAAGGTGCCACCAGCGCCATGAATAATGCATTTGGGTTTACCTGTCGTGCCGGAAGAAAAGAGAATATAAAGCGGATGAGCAAAAGGCAAAGAAACAAATTGACAGTCTGCTGCCGGTTGGAGAAATCCAGACCATTTCTGAGCGCCGGGTACATCCTTTATATTGAAGTGACTATTAATAATCGGACAAATTACAATTTGTTTTAAAGAAGGCATTGCGTTACTGAGCTCAATTATTTTAGCAATCCCATCATGTTTTTTACCTTGATATTGATGACCATCACAAATAAATAAGACTTTGGGAGTCACCTGTCCTAACCGATCAATAGCTGCCTGTGCTCCGAAATCCGGCGAACAGGAAGACCATATGGCTCCTAATGAAGCCGTGGCTAACATGGCAATAACGGTGTAAGAAACATTCGACATCAGCGCCGCAACCCGATCACCTGCGGTAACTCCAACCGATTTTAAACCCGCGGCACAGGCCGCTACTTGCAGATAAAGCTCTTGATAACTTAATACGTGCCGGTGACCATCTTCGTTAATACTGACAAGCGCAGGATGGTTATCGCGGCGACTTAATAATTTTTCAGCAACATTAAATGTCGCACCACAAAACCATTCGGCATCGAGCATATTACGGCCATTATTTTTAAGGATTTGTTGAGGAGGCGTATCAAAATTAATATTAAAAAATTCACATAATGCTCGCCAGAATTGTTCTGGCTTATTGATTGACCATCTATGAAGTTGTTGATAATCCGCGAAAATTTCATTGTAAGATTCTTCGGCAAAGCGCATAAAACGCCACATACGAGTATTTTGCGGTTGAGCCGGCATCCAGACGGGAGTATCCATTCGTTAACTTCCTGTTATTTTTACATATTTGGCGAATTATAATTGAAACTGCGACCTTGATAAAGCGCTGTGATAGTTCTTGCCGGATAGCCGCCCCCCGGCACTTTAAAAACCGAGCCGCGCGCGTAAGCAAGCGTTTTTGCAGTTAGTTGATGACCGAACAATGGAATCCTGCTCTCGTCCGGTGAACGCTCCTTAACAGTCGCGGCTCGGTTTTTAATTTGAGGCAATTCGGGAGCTTTCAGGGCGATCTCACCAAAGTTCAAAAAATAGAATTTACGAAACCATATTAACCAATTTTAATGTAGGGCGGACAAAACGAAGTGTGTCCGCGCATTTTCCATTTAATCACCTTTGTTACGCGTGGGCACGTCGCTTGCCGCTCCTTTGTCCACCCTACCGGCAATTGTTTAATTTTAGCACTTTGGTGAGATCGCCCTGGGGCGCTTTCAGGGCGATCTCATCAAAGTTCAAAAAATAACATATAAGTAATTAAATTTATCGATTTGAATGTAGGGTGGGCAAAACGAAGTGTGCCCACGCGTTCTTATCGCATCACCACCGTTACGCGCGGGCACGTCGCTTATCGCTCCTTTACCCGCCCTACCCACGATTGTTTAATTTTAGCACTTTGGTGAGATCGCCCTGGGGCGCTTTTGTAAAATTCGCGGGCTTAATATTACCTTAATTATTATGTATTAAAATAGAACAGATCCTTATCCTTATCCTTATCCTTATCCTGGAGTGAGTTATGCCTAGTGCTCCATCAACACACGATCTTAGGATAGATTGATTTCAGTTTATGTTGAAATAATATACTCATTCAT
>Ga0335397_10000879_pt1 | contig 40573 bp, 39 predicted proteins | sample MAT04_FD_205740 | JGI IMG/M metagenome (GOLD analysis project Ga0335397, IMG submission 205740) | Freshwater microbial communities from Lake Fryxell liftoff mats and glacier meltwater in Antarctica - MAT-04 (spades assembly) (version 2) ... | reverse complement strand
GGCCGCTGAGGTGTAGCGCATGACTACAGTTTTTCCAGCGATGCAAGATCTGACTCGACGAATCCTCGCTGTCGAGGCGGCGCGCGCCACAGCGATCGGTACACAGGTCGATGTCGCGGTGCGGGTCTGTGAGAAGTTGCAGGTGCCTCTGTCGAAATTCACGGGGTCCGCAGGCTTTTGGTCGCTGTTGTCTCGGGCTTTGGTCCTGGCCAAGGCGGAAGTTCCTGCTCTCAAGGGGGTGCAGGTCCGGCCCGACGGCACTTTGGAGGGATTCGATGAGATCAAGCCTGACCCAAACGCGGGGGAACACGACGCGGACGCATTAGAGCAGGGAAGTGTGGCTCTCGTGGCACACTTGCTGGGACTCTTGGCGACCTTCATTGGCGAATCCCTGACACAGCGCCTCGTGCGTGTCGCCTGGCCGGACGCATCCATCGACAAAACGGATTTGAAAGCGGAAGAAAAATCATGAACACGCAGGATAAAGTGATCATTCGACAACTGCCGACCGGCGTGCCGGGCCTCGATGAAATTTTGGGCGGCGGCCTTCCGGAGTTCTCCTTCAACATCATCGCGGGGGCTCCCGGCAGCGGCAAAACCACGCTCGCGCATCAGATCATGTTCGCCAATGCCACCCCGGAGCGGCCCGCCATTTATTTCACCGTGCTGGGGGAACCGGCGATCAAGATGCTGCGCTATCAGCAGCAGTATGGCTTCTTCGATCATGGCAAGTTGAATACCGCGATTCGCTTCATCAACCTCAGCCAGGTCGTGTTGGAGAAAGACCTCAACGCGGTTCTGGAGGAGATCGCTCGCGAGGTCGAGGCCGCCAATCCCGCGCTCGTCTTCGTGGACTCGTTCCGCACGGTCGTGCGGAAGGCCCAGGGTGTTGTCAGCGATGTTGAACTGCAAGGGTTCATCCAGCGGTTGGCCCTGCAGCTGGCGAGTTGGCAAGCGACCACGTTCCTGATCGGGGAATACGTCGAGGGAGAAGTGCAAAACAACCCCGTCTTCACCGTGGCCGACGGATTACTTTGGCTCTCCCAGCAGACGGAGCGAAACTCCGTGGTGCGGAAGTTGCAAGTCGTGAAGCTGCGCGGGCAAGGCTCTGTGCCCGGCTTGCACACCATGCGTATTTCCGAGGAGGGGTTGCAAACGTTCCCGCGCACCTTCGGCCTCACCGGAAAAACCGAACAGCCCAAAGGCCTACGGCGTTTGTCCACCGGCATCGCCAGATTCGATGAACTCCTGCACGGCGGCATCCCCGAAGGTGACAGTCTGCTGTTGTCCGGGCCTTCCGGCTCGGGCAAGTCGATACTCGCCACGCAGTTCATCGCCGAGGGCCTCAAGCAGGGCGAACCGGGCATCGTCGCCATCTTCGAGGAGAGGCCCAACCAGTACGTGCGCCGGGCCAACTCGTTCGGCTTCGATTTCGACACGCCGCAGAAGAATGGCCAGCTCGAAATCATCTACCTGCGCCCGCTGGATCTGTCGGTGGATGAAACGGTCCACGAGATCGTAAACAAGGTCAAGAAGATCGGTGCCAAGCGGCTGGTCATCGATTCGCTGGCGGGATTCGAGATGGCCCTGGCGCCTGATTTCCGCACCGACTTTCGCGAGTCGCTCTACCGCATGATCGGCGCGCTCACCCGGATGGGCGTGACGATCATCAGCACCGTCGAGATCGAAGACGTGTTCACCGCGTTGAACCTGAGCAACTTCATCATCTCGTTCCTGGCTGATGACATCGTGCGCCTGCGCTACGTTTCGATCAATGGCCAGCTCCGCCGAATGCTGATGGTGGTCAAGATGCGCGGCGGCCCGCACAGCATCGACATGAACGAATACCAGGTCACCGACAAAGGCATCGTCATCGGCGAACCGTTGCGCGGCTACCGCGGCCTCATCAGCGGCATCCCTGGACCCTGGGGCGCCGAGTCGGTGGAGATCCAGGAGTCGCCGGTCGAGTCGGCCACGAAACTGCAGGAGTAGATCATGCGCGATGAAACAGGAGCCGCCGCGGAAGGACCAATGTTCGAGCTTCCGCACCTCTGCCGGTACTTTTCGGAGCTTTCCCCCCAACCAATGGTTGCTGTGGAGGGAACGACGCACATCGTGCGTTGTGTGAACGACGCCTTTGCACGCCTGGTCGGGAAAAACAGGGCGGATCTGATCGGACGTCCCTTCGCCGAGGCCGTGCCGGAAGGAGCGGACAATGGATGCGTGGCGCTGCTGGACCGCGTGTATCGCACGGGAACGCCTGAGAATTTAATGGAGCAGCAGCATCGCCAAGCGCCATCTGCTTACTGGTCTTATGTGGTTTGGGCAATTCTCGGTTTGGACGATCAACCGGCGGGGGTCATCATCCAGGTGACGGACGTCACTGAGACTGCGATCTTTCGACGGCAAGTGACGGACATGAACCAGGCCCTCGTCCTCTCTTCCGTCCGGCAACACGAACTCACGGAAGCGGCGGAGGCGTCCGAAGTCGAGTATCGGCGGCTGTGCGAGATTTCTCAGGAGCAGGCGGCAGCGTTGGCCGACATGGACCACCGCAAAGATGAATTTCTGGCGATGCTCGGCCATGAACTGCGCAACCCTCTCGGCCCCATTGTCAACGCGGCCCTTCTCCTTCGCATGCACAGCAACCGCAATCGCATGCAAGGCATCGAGGATCCAGTCCTCGATCAATCCGTCAATATCATCGAGCGTCAGGTGGGACAACTGGCACTTCTCGTTGATGACCTGCTCGAGGTGTCTCGCATTACCACGGGCAGAATTCAGCTTCGCCAGGAACGGATCGCCGTGGCCGGCGTCGTGGAACATGCAGTGGCGACGGTCCGCCCGCTGATCGACCAGCGGAAGCATGAACTGACGGTATCGTTGCCGACGCAAGCGATCTGGCTGGTTGCTGACGCTGCTCGACTGGAACAGGTGGTGGTGAACCTGCTTACCAACGCCGCCAAATACACCGATGAAGGCGGTCACATCTGGCTGATTCTCCAACAAGAGGGCGATGCTGCGGTGCTGCGGGTGCGGGATACGGGCGTCGGCATCGCGCTCGAGGTCCTGCCCTGCATCTTCGACCTGTTCACGCAGGCCGAACGCACACTTGACCGCTCGCAAGGCGGGTTGGGCATCGGCCTGGCGTTGGTGCAACGGCTCGTGGAATTGCACGGTGGAACGGTCGAAGTGACCAGTACCCTGGGGCAAGGCAGCGAGTTCGTCGTCAGATTGCCGATAGCCGATAGCCGATAGCCAATTGCCGATGGAAGCCAAGGCAGACGATGCCAATCGAAAATCGGCAATCGAAAATCAAAAATCCCTCCGGGTCCTGGTGGTGGATGACAACGTGGACACCGTGACGACATTGGAAATGCTGCTGCGAGAATCCGGTTATGACGTACGGACTGCATACGATGGGTCAACGGTCCTCGAAGCGGCACTCGACTACCGACCCAACGTGGTGCTGCTGGACATAGGTTTGCCGGGAATGAATGGTTACGAAGTCGCGAAGCAGATTCGTCAGCAGCCTGCTCTCAAAAACGTCGTTTTGGTCGCCACGACGGGCTATGGCCAAGAGTCCGATCGAAAGCGTTCGCAGGAGGCTGGCTTTGATTACCACTTGGTCAAGCCCGTCGAACTTGCCGCCCTTGAGAAGCTGTTAGCAGCACATGCCGCATCGTCGCCATCTTTGGAATACTCAAATCCAACCGGAGCTTCATTGCGAGTGCTGGTTGTGGATGATATGAGGGATACAACTCTCATACTCCGGACACTGCTGACTGCGGCTGGGCATGATGTTCGGACCGCTTCTGACAGCCCAAGCGCATTCGCGATGGCCCTCGAATACCGGCCTGAGGTTGCACTACTGGACATCAGCTTACCGGGAATGAGTGGTCTTGAGTTAGCGAAGCGAATTCGCCAGCAGTCAACGCTCAAGGACATCGTATTGGTCGCCATGACCGGGTACGGGGACGACGTTGATCGCCAGCGTTCGATTGACGCAGGATTCGATCATCATTTGGTCAAGCCCGCTGACATCAGGATTGTGCTGAAAATCCTGGCGACCGTCTCGGAATCATTATCCACATAACACCACTCAAGAAATAGAGAGGCCGTCTCCTATCGGGCAGGTGCGGATCTTATCCGTTTTGTGAAAATCCTCCGACAACGCCCTATCTAATTTTTTTGACTCGGATAGCATCATCTGCGAAACCTGTTGACGAAGCTCGTTCGCAACAGACTCATATTCGGATGACTCGATACACCGCAGCGCAGATTTTTCTGGGAGGCGGGACAATCAGTATGCCGACGCGAGGAAGAATTCTTGAATTCTTCCTCGCGTCGGTTTTTTTTGTGCGCTGACCGCTAAGAAATCAGATGAAGGATTGGAAAAGCATTGATGGCCACCGACACAAACCAAACACGTCTTACCGAATCCGAACCGAGGCAAAATGTGGAACATGTCCACAAGCGTGAATCCGATGAATCCGCTTTATTGTCCAACACCGTTCGGCCGAAGCGGCGCAAGGTTCGCGAATTGCGAATCTACAGTCACTCGTCTCTGTTCTATTGGTGGCCAGTTTGGTTAGTTGGCTATGTCATGACGTTGGTGACGTATTGGCACGGTCGCCCCGCTGGCGCACCTGATAACGGCGAGATGCGTGAATGGTTTCATCCCAGCAACAATCCGGGCGTGATCTACTTTCTGGTGTTGTTTTTGGTGATCCTGATCACGAACTTCTCCGTGCGAGGATTGGCGTCAGGAATCGTGATTCTGGGAGGCATTCTGGCGAGCGTCCTGCTTGCGTGGTTTGGCTGGTGGGATGAAGTTTTCTCCTGGTTTCATCGACTCAACGTCCACCTGACATTGGGTGCCTATTTTTGGTTCTCGACGTTGATGTTTCTGACCTGGTCGTTGACCGTGTTTGGGCTGGATCGTTTGAGTTACTGGGAAGTCACTGCTGGTCAGTTGACTCGCAAGTCACTCTTTGGCGCCGATTCTCAAAGCTATAACGCTCAGGGCATGGCCTTGGAAAAACATCGCGACGATTTGTTTCGCCATTGGCTGCTGGGCATCGGATCGGGAGACCTGCGGATCCGCACATCTGGTGCTGTCCGCGAGCAACTGGATGTCGCCAACGTTTTGTTCGTTGGATCGAAAGTGGAAATCATGCAACGCCTGATTTCTGAAGTCCCGGAAGAACCGGATTCTGATTAGTACATCATGAACGCGAATGGCAACGTCGCAGTCATCGACTTCTGGCAATACGTCCGTCAACAGGAAGCGGACAACATTCTTCGCATGCAGACGCTATTGTTGGCTTTGGAAAACCAGCAGGCTGCTCGAATTGAGTCATTCACACTCTGTGATTTCGCTGAACCACGGCCTGTCGCAACCCCGAATTTCAGCAACGTGAAGCCTCAACGAATTCCTGTGGCGACGTAATGACGACGTCGATGGGTTTCAGCTCGTCGATGGAACAGTGATTCGCTTCCCGCCTCACATCGGCCACGAAATCGACGGTTGTATTGAACTCGGCGACGAGGTCCGAATTATTGGAGCGCACCATGAAACATCACATGGGGACATTCAGCTTCGAGCGTCCTTCATAGAATGTCTGAAATCGAAATTCGAAATCAAAATCGACCGGTCAGACAAGAAGTAGCACAAGGGAAATCATGACAGCCACGACGATAACGGCATGTCTTCGCTTCCCCATCGAGAAATTCTTGCTGAGATCACAGCCATTCGCACGTTGCTTGAGGATCGAATTGTGCCGAGCAAAAAGGCACGTCAATCGCAACAGGATTGCGTGCTGAACGAGCTGAAGGAACTGCGGAACCTGCTTCAGGCAGATTAACCAAATGGGGCCAGCAAACATTTTTCCTTGTCGCTCGAACATCCTGGCTGCTGATGGCCAAAGCGGCTTTGTTGGAATTCCTCGCCACGCAGTGTTTAACCCACTTATGATACTGCTGGCAGTGCTCGTCAGCGTTTCCATTGCAACCGCCGACTGAGGAATTCAATGGCCAACTTTATAGATCTCAAGCAAAGCCATTTTTTCCAGACGGCGTAGATGTCGCTCAGCGCCGCTGAAATGAGCGGCAAGAAAGGTCTGGATGAGTTCCAACGCGAGTGCAGAGCCAATCACTTTTCCACCCATACAAAAGACATTCATGTCGTCATCTTCGACGCCCTGATGGGCTGAGAAAACATCGTGGATCAGCGCGGCACGCACACCGGCGATTTTGTTCGCGGCGATAGACGCTCCGACACCGCTCCCGCAAAGTGCCACTCCGCGATCAACCTCTCCTGCCGCGACGGCTCGGGCCAAGGGGATGATAAAGTCGGGGTAGTCGTCTCCGGGGTTCAGCTCGTGTGCTCCAAAGTCCACCACTTCGAATTCCGAGCCGCGCAGCCACTCCGCCACCTGCACTTTCAAGTCGAATCCACCATGGTCCGCAGCAATTCCCACTCGCATCATGTTTCTCCCTCATCACTCAGGCCGTGTTCGCTGCGTGATACTCGCGGCGAATTTGTTCCAGGTCCACCTTGGCTTCGGGAAGCTTCATGTTCAGGTTTTCCAGGTGTTCCACCACGATCCGGGCCACGGCGAGGTTCCGGAACCACTTGTGGTCGGCAGGAATCATAAACCAGGGAGCGTGCTGCGTGCTGCACCGAGACAGAGCGTCCTCATAAGCCGCTATGTAATCATCCCAGAAGCCGCGCTCCTTGTAATCGGCCTCACTGATACTCCATTGCTTGGCCGGATCGTCGAGCCGCTCCTGAAAACGAGTCCGTTGTTCTTCTTTGGAAATGTTCAGGTAGAATTATGGGTATTCTCCTTGAATTGCTGTGGCACAGGTTTCTGCGGATTGGATGCTGTCCATCGCGGCGTCGTATTCGCCCCGGCGAGCCGCGCGGTTGCAGTTGGCGCGATGCAACAGGGCCACTTGAGCGGCCTTTACGTTGGCCTGTTCGCCAGACCAGATTTCCATTGCGGGTTGCTGAATAGCGCGGGCAAACGAAAACGCCAGCGGCCACGGCAAGCGTGACTTGAAGCGAACGTGCATGGCGTTCAATCGAGCCGAGGCCAGTTCCGCCGACTGCCCGCCCGACAGAAATGCAATTCCCGCGACGGCTGCGGGGACGGATCGCAAGAGACAATGCACCGTGGCGTCGGCCACGTCATCCACCGTTTCTTGCTTGGGGCAGGTCAATCCTGGCAGCACCATGTTGGGCTTGAGGATCATTCCCTCCAACATCACCCGCTGTAAGTAAAGCTGATGGAAAACTGTCCGCAGGACTTCCTGCGTGACTTCGCTGCATCGCGCGAGTGTATGCGTCCCGTCCATCAGCACTTCCGGTTCGACGATCGGCACCAGTCCGGCTTCCTGACACAACGCGGCATACCTAGCCAACGCATGCGCGTTGGCCTCGATGCAACCCCGGCTGGGAATGCCGTCGCCGATCACAATGACCGCCCGCCACTTGGCGAAACGGGCACCCATTTCTGAATACTCTCTCAAGCGTTCGCGCAAGCCGTCCAAGCCTTCTGTGATTTTCTCACCAGGATGTCCTGCCATGTCTTTCGCGCCGGCGTCCACCTTGATTCCGGGAATTATGCCGACATTGATGAGTGCTTTTGCGAATGGAATACCACCCAGCATCTGCTGACGAATCGTCTCGTCATAAAGAATCGCACCGCTGATCGACTCTCCCAAGTTCGGTGTTGTGACGATCAAATCACGGTAGGCTCGGCGAGCTTCTTCCGTTTGGGGGATGCTCAACTTTGCAAACCTTTTGTTACATGTTGGACTGCTTTCATCCATCGCCAGCAGACCTTTGTCGGCGGCGACCAACGCTTTTGCAGTATCGATCAGTTGTTGTGCGTTCATTGAGTACTACCCCATTTCCAGTTGCGGATTTCCGGAAGGTCCTGGCCATTCTTGTTGATGTACTGCCTGTGCTCGACCAGCTTGTCCCTGAGTTGCTGCTTCAAGTACACGCCTTTGTCACCGGTCTGCGGCAGTCGGTCGATGGTGTCCATGACCAGATGAAAGCGATCCAGATCATTTAAGACGGTCATGTCGAACGGCGTGGTGATCGTGCCCTCTTCTTTGTAGCCGCGGACGTGGATGTTGTCATGATTCGTGCGCCGATAAGTCAGGCGGTGGATCAGCCAGGGATAGGCGTGGTAGGCAAAGATGACCGGCTTGTCTTTCGTGAAGAGATTGTCGAAATCGACGTCGCTCAGGCCGTGCGGATGCTCGCTGGGTGGCTGCAGCCGCATCAGATCGACCACGTTGACCACACGTATTTTCAGCTCGGGAAGATGTTCCCGCAGAATCGAGACGGCTGCGAGGGTTTCGAGCGTCGGCACGTCGCCGCAGCACGCCATCACAACATCGGGAGCAGTCCCCTGATCGTTGCTCGCCCATTGCCAGATGCCGATTCCTTCCGTGCAATGCTTCACGGCCGCGTCCATCGTCAACCACTGCGGTGACGGATGCTTTCCCGCGACCACAACGTTGACGTAATGTCGGCTGCGGAGACAATGGTCCATCACGGACAATAGACAGTTGGCATCGGGCGGAAAGTAAACTCGCACGACCTCAGCTTTTTTGTTCACAACATGATCAATGAAGCCGGGATCCTGGTGTGTAAAGCCGTTGTGATCCTGACGCCAGACATGGGAAGCAAGGAGATAATTGAGCGAAGCGATTTTCCGTCGCCACGGCAGGTGCGCAGTAACCTTCAGCCATTTGGCGTGCTGGTTGAACATCGAATCAACGATGTGGATGAATGCCTCATAGCAGTTGAAAAGTCCATGCCGTCCCGTGAGCAGATAGCCTTCCAGCCAGCCCTCGCACTGGTGCTCACTGAGCATCGAGTCGAGTACCTGACCGCTGGGTGCAAGCCATTGATCGTTCACCTGCGTGGCAGCGTTCCACTGTCGATTGGTGGTTTCAAAAACAGCTCCCAAGCCATTGGACAGCGTTTCGTCCGGACCAAAGATTCGAAAATTCCGCTCTTCAAAATTCAGTTTGGCGACGTCTCGCAGAAATGGGCCAAGCACTCGTGTGTCGCCGATGCCTGGCGAACCGGGCACCGGGACGTCGGCTGCATAGTCGCGGAAGTCCGGCATCTGCAGATTTCGCAACAGGATACCGCCATTAGCATGATGATTGGCCCCCATTCGGCGATTGCCTTGTGGTGCCAATTCCGCCAGTTCCGGAATCAGTCGTCCCGTCTCGTCGAACAGTTCCTCCGGTCGATAACTACGCAACCAGTCTTCCAGCAGTTGCAGATGTTCGGGATGCGTCGCCGGATCGGACAGCGGCACCTGATGAGCACGAAACGTCCCTTCAATCTGCTGACCGTCAACAATCTTTGGTCCCGTCCAGCCCTTGGGTGATTTGAGAACAATCATCGGCCAGCGCGGTCGAGTCATGTTGCTGTTGACGCGTGCTTCATGCTGAATGTGCCTGATCTGCTCCATCACGGTATCGAGCGTCGCGGCCATCGCTTCGTGCATCAGTTCGGGGTCGTCACCTTCGACGAAATACGGCGTCCAACCGTAGCCCCGGAACAACTGTTCCAGTTCTTCATGTTCGATGCGCGCGAGAACGGTGGGATTGGCGATCTTGTAACCATTGAGATGCAGAATCGGCAGGACAACACCATCGGTCACCGGGTTGAGAAACTTGTTGGAATGCCATGCCGTCGCGAGTGGCCCGGTTTCCGCTTCTCCATCACCCACCACACAGGCCACGACGAGATCGGGATTGTCGAACACTGCCCCAAACGAATGACTCAGCGAATAACCCAGTTCGCCTCCTTCATGAATTGAGCCGGGGCACTCCGGCGATGCATGGCTGGGAATGCCACCGGGAAACGAGAACTGCAGAAACAGCTTCTGGAGACCAGCCTCATCCTGACTGATATCTGGGTAGATCTCACTGTAGGTTCCCTCAAGGTAGGTGTTGCCCACGACGGCTGGTCCCCCATGCCCCGGGCCGGAGACGTAGATCATGTTGAGGTCGTATTGTTTGATGATCCGGTTCAAATGGACGTAAATGAAATTCTGCCCCGGAGTCGTCCCCCAGTGACCAAGCAACATGTGCTTCACATCTTCGATCTTCAGCGGCCGCTTCAGCAGCGGATTATCGAACAGATAAATCTGACCGACGGACAGATAGTTTGCGGCACGCCAGTAGGCGTCCATTTTGTGGAGCAGTTCTGATGAAAGAGTCGGTGACTTCATTATTTAGTGTCCTGAGTTGGATTGAGGTGCGGATGAACGGAGACGGCGAAATTGCCATTCCTTGACCAGGCAGTAAATGCACGGCGCGACCAGGAACGTGATGAGTTGCACGCCCATGCCGCCGACGCTGGGGATGGCCATCGGTTGCATGACATCTGAGCCGCGGCCGTGAGTGAGGAAGATGGGCATCAGACCAATGACAGTCGTCGCGGTGGACATCAGCATCGGCCTGACTCGTTTCAAAGTGGCCTCGATCACGAGCGTGCGGATTTCCGGGACGCTGTTTGGATGCTGGTCGCGGAATGTAGTCTCCAGGAAGCTGAGGATGACCACGCTGGCATCGTCTGCGACGCCGAACAACACGATGAAACCGACCCACACGGCGACGCTCAGATTCGAGCCATAAAAAAGCAGCAACACGAAACCGCCCGACGCGGAGACCAGAATCCCGAAGAAGACGACCAAGGCCAGCCACCACTTGCCCAATCCCAGGTAGATCATTACGAACATGGCAAACAGCACGACCGGAACGAGCAACGACAACCGTTTCGTCGCGCGCTGTTGATTCTCGAACTGGCCGCCCCATTTCCAGTAGTAACCGGGCGGCAGAACGAGTGTCGCCTCTTCCGGTTTCCCGGCCGCAATCAGTTCGTCGCTACGGCGTCGCTCGGATTGCAGTAGTCGTTCGGCATCTTCGACCACGCTGACTTCGTCGCGGTCGCGCGTGTTCAACGTGACGTAGCCCACCAGCAAGCCATTCTCGCTCTTGAGTGCCTGTGGGCCTGTGGTGTAGCGAATTGTGGCGACCTGGCCGATCGGAATGTGCGCTCCGCTGGAGGTCGGGACCAGAATGTGTTCGAGGTCGTCGAAGCGTTCCCGCAGCTCGCGCAGATAGCGGACGCGCATCGGATAACGCTCGCGACCTTCGACCGTGGTCGTGATGTTCATTCCGCCAATTGCGACCTCGATCACATCCTGCACATCGCGGATATGGACGCCGTAACGCGCGATCTTGGCGCGGTCGATCTCGTATTCGATGTACGGCTTGCCCACGATTCGGTCGGAAACGACATCGACGGCCCCTGGCACCTTTTGCAGCAGTGTTTCCATCTGCAAGCCGATGCGTTCGATTTCGCGCGGGTCCGCACCGAAGATTTTCACACCCATCATGGCCCGAAAGCCGGATTGCAGCATCACCAGTCGAGTCTGGATCGGCTGCAGCCACGTCGGGAGGACGCCAGGAATTGCGGTCCTGGTTTCAAGTTCCTGAAGAATCTCCTGCTTCGTGATCGTGCGCTCCTCGGGCCAAATGTACGCAAGCACTGGTCGGCCCCAGTTCAACCAGCCAACGTCGGTATGCCAGCGGTTCTGAGGAACTTGACGCCACTCTGCTTCAGGCTTCAGGATCACGATGGTCTCGAACATCCCGATCGGCGCAGGGTCCAGCGCCGACTCGACACGACCGACTTTGCCGACGACACTCTTGACCTCCGGCACGGATTGAATCGCGATGTCCTGCCGGGCGATCACTTCCTTCGCCTGGGTCAGCGAAGTGGAGGGCAACAAGGAAGGCATGAAGAGCAGCGAGCCTTCATCCAGCGGCGGCATAAACTCGCGGCCGATTCCAGGAAAGGCCTGATCCAGTCGGCTCCACACGGCATTGTTGGTGACATCTACGCTCGCCAGCTTCAGCGTTGCGGAGACCGGGTAGGCGATGCGTGAAAATCCAAGCCAAACCAGCGCACCCAGGAGGATGATTGAAAGCGGGATCACCATGAAGGTTCGCTTGTGATCCAGCGTCCAGACAAGTAGCGGATGGAACAGACGCTGAACGCCACGCGATACGGCATTCTTTTCCGCCGGAACCAATTGTTCGCGGCCCATGCGATAGACGGCCGCCGCAATCATCAAACAGATACCGATTGCTGTGGGCCAACCGCTCCACCTGCTGTGAGTCCCCAAGACTGCATGTAAGGCAGCATAGACTGGAACAACAGCGATCAGACCGAGCACACCGCCAATTAACAATGACTTCCGTCGGGACCAACGGATCCGCTTGAACAGGTAGTAGCACAGCACGGGCACCACAGTCAGTGCCAGCAACACCGATCCGCCGATCGCGAACGTCTTGGTGTAGGCCAGAGGCTGAAAAAGCTTGCCTTCCTGATCGGTCAAAGCGAACACCGGAATGAAGGAGATAATCGTGTTCGACACGGCGGTGAGGATCGGTCCGCCGACTTCGGTGGCCGCTTCGTGAATCACGTCGTCGTAGGGACGTTCGGGTTCATCGGCCAGTCGCCGATAGATATTCTCGGTCATGATGATGCCCATGTCAGCCACATCGCCGATTGCGATGGCGATGCCAGCCAGCGACATGATGTTGCTATCGACGCCAAGCATGTACATCCCTATGAAGGCGATTCCGAGCGACAGTGGCAACGTCGGTAGAATCGCCAGCGAACTGCGCAGGTGCAGAAGAAAGATAATCACGATCGCGCCGGCAACGAGAATCTCTTCTTTGAGCGCCTCACCGATCGTGTCGATCGTTTCGTTGACGATATCGGTGCGATCATAGAATGGCACGATTTTTACGGGCACTTGGGTTCCGTCCGCGCGGTTGACTCGCAACCCCGGTTCGATTTCCGCCATCTTGGCCTTCACTCGCTCCAGGACTCGCAGCGGGTTCTCGCCGTACCGCATGACGACCACGCCGCCGACCGCTTCATGCCCCGCCTTGTCGAGCATCCCACGGCGGAAATCCGGGCCGAGCTGCACCATCGCCACATTCTTGACGAGCAGTGGTGTGCCATCGACTTCGCGGATCACGATGTTCTCGACGTCCTGCACGTTCTTGACGAAGCCCACGCCGCGTACGAAGAACTCAAAGCCGTTGTTCTCGACGACCTTGGCCCCCACGTCGATGTTACTCATGCGGACCGCGTTGTGGACTTCTGGCAACGTGATGCGATGTGCTCGCAACTTCTCCGGATCAACATCGATTTGATACTGCTTAACAAACCCGCCGACGCTGGCCACTTCCGAGACCCCTTCAACCGCCTGCAACTGATATCGCACATACCAGTCCTGCAACGAGCGAAGCTGACCGAGGTCTTGCTCGTCGGAATCAAGCGTGTACCAAAGAATCTGCCCCAGCGCCGTGGCGTCTGGCCCAAGGACCGGCACGACTCCGGGTGGAAGTTTCGACATCGCGACATTCAATCGCTCCAGCACTCGCGTCCGCGCCCAGTAATAATCCGCTTCGTCGCGAAAAATCACGAACACCATCGAAAACCCAAAACCGGATGCTGAACGAATGGATTTTACTTGCGGCGTCCCCTGCAGGCTGATCGTCAGCGGGTACGTGATCTGGTCCTCGACATCCTGTGGCGAACGTCCCGGCCAATCGACAAAGACAACGACCTGCTTCTCACCGATATCAGGGATCGCATCAACCGGTGTGTTGATCATGCAGTAGTACCCGGCGACTCCCAACACTGCCGTTAACAGCATGACCATAAAGCGGTTGTTGAGACACCAGTTGATAATGAAGCTCACCATGAGGAATCCTCCGTAGCGAAACTCGTCAAGAGTTTCGGCCCATCACGCAAGTCGCCGAAACTCTTGACGAGTTTCGCTACGCTAGCGTCCGCTTTCCTGGCGAACCGTGGTCTAGCGACCTGCGGTTGATATTCGGTGATAATGTTCAATGTTTGTGCTCCCCACCCGCTGGCATCGGCATCGGCATCGGCATGGACATCGCAGATCCGCTCGATCCGGTTTGACCCTTCGGAAACAACAAGCTCGGTCGGCCTTCGATCTGAGTCTGACTGTCGAGCAGAAATCCGCCGCGAATCACGACGGAATCTCCTTCGTTGAGTCCCTTGAGCACGGGGTAGTAGAGTGTTGTGCGGCCGGCCTCATCAGTCGCCGTAGCGAGCGAGCCGACTTGCAGTTCGACTAATTCGTAATTGCCGTCCTTTGTGGCCCGATAGGCGATTTGTCGGCGACCGGTGTCCAACACAGCCGAGGCCGGAATGGCGAGGGGATTAGCCGCCTCCGTGGTCATTGCGGGCGGGTGTTCTGTATGCTCCGGCGATAGTTCCCCGGTCTCAGCAGGCGTCACATCTGCAGCCGTCTCTTTCATTGCTGCATCCGTCATCGTTTTTTCTGTCATCGGTGGGTCTGTCGCGTGTTCTGCATGCTCCGGCGATTTTTCCCCGTCAGCGAGTGCCGCATGCGATTGACCGCCCGGATGTGCGAAAGGACTGCCCGCAGGGATTTGGATCAGATCCATCTTGCAAACCGGGCACTTGCCCGACTCGTTCTGAATCACTTCCGGGTGCATCGGACAGGAGAATTTTCCTTCCAATCCGGTGGGAGCCGCCGCGCCGTTGCCCATCAGCCGGACGCGAATGGTTGCCGAGGCGTACATGCCGGCCTTCAGTTTGCGATCCGGATTCTTGAGATTGACGCGGACTTTGATGGTCCGCGTCTGCTCGTCGAGAAAAGGATCGATGAACGTCACGATCCCACGGAAGATCTCACCGGGAAACGCTTCCAGCGCAACATCAACCGGCTGCCCGTAGCGAACCGCCGCAATGTCGTACTCGTACAATTCGAGATACAGCCAGATCGGATCGAGTTCGGCGATGCGATAGAGCTGATCGCCTTCCTTGATATATTGGCCCAGCCGCACGTTCTTCTCGATGACCGTGCCAGCCAGAGGCGAATAGATCGTAATGTGCGTTTGCAGCTTTCGAGTCTTTTCGATCTCGGCAATCTGTTCCGGCAGCAATCCCCACAACCGCAGTTTTTCACGAGTGGCCAGCAGATTGGCTTCTGCAAAGCGATTGATAAGCCGCTCGCTCCCCTTCGTGTTCGCTTCGGACGCCTCCAGAGCCTGAATCAATTCGGCCTGCGCCGAATACAACTCCGGACTGTAGAGATCGACGAGATGGTCGTTCTCCTTGACTTCGATGCCGGTGAAATCCACATACAGCCGATCCACGCGCCCGGCAATGCGTGCCGAGATAAACTCGACGCGAGACTCGTTGTAGTCAATCTTGCCAACGGTCTGGATCTCCTTGAAAAGTTCCCGGCGAAGAATGGCTTGCGTTTCCAGGCCGGCGTATTGATTTCCGTCACCCTTTTTCGCCGTGAGCTTGGAAGTTGGTATCAACTTCATCCCACAGATCGGACACGATCCCGGCCGCGGCAGTCGCACCTGCGGATGCATGGAACAGGTCCAGACCTCGCTACCGGCCGCTCCTTCGCTGGATGTCTTCGGGATGAAGACGATCGCCAATACAAGTCCGACAATGACCGCAGCTACGACGCCCAGCGTGATAAGATGCCGCCGCGCCAGCGCGACCGTGCTCTTGAAGACGTTCATGACGATGCTCCCAAAGATTCTGTTGGGTGGTTCCGGCCAAAGAACTGACGGCCGAGCTTCGCCAATTCAATCACGGTGACCGGGACGAGCGCTAACCCGAAGACCAAGGCCCATTCCATCGTCGTGTGCGAAGTCGCGTTGAAGATTGTCCGGGTGAAAGGTACGACGATGATGCCGACTTGCAGCAGTGACGACACCGCGACCGCCCCGAAGACATACAGATTCGTCGCAGGACCGAGTTGCCAGAACGTTAAGAGTCGGCTGCGAGCTGCGAGAGCGCGAAACAGTTCTGCATAGACCACAACACAAAAGGTCATTGTCCGAGCCTGATCGAGGTCACTGGCCTGGTGATAGTGAAAGCGAAACGCCACCAGCCCGACGGCCGCCAGCAACGCCCCTTGACCAAGCACCACGCCGCCCAGCGACCACGACAGCATGGATTCGCTGGACCGTCGCGGACGGCGACGCATCAGACCAGGTTCTGGCGGTTCCATCGCAAGTGCCAACGCAGGCAGTCCGTCGGTCACAAGGTTGATCCACAACAGTTGCACTGGTATCAATGGAATCGGCCACCCCAGCATCGAGGCGACCAGCATCAGCATCAATTCACCGGCGTTGCACGACAACAGGAAGATCAAGAACTTGCGGATGTTGTCATAGATCGCGCGTCCCTCTTCGACCGCGTTGACGATGGAGGCGAAGTTGTCGTCCATCAGCACCATTGCCGCCGCCTCACGCGTGACATCGGTTCCACTGATGCCCATCGCGATGCCAATGTCGGCCGCCTTCACGGCGGGCGCGTCATTGACTCCGTCGCCGGTCATGGCGACGATCTCACCACGACCCTTCCACGCGCGCACGACGCGCAACTTGTGCTCGGGCGCGACGCGCGCAAAAACGGCGATGTGTTCGACGTTCGCCGCCAGGTCATCATCGGACATCGCATCCAGTTCCTGGCCGGTGACAACGCGATCAGTCTCGGAAGCGATGCCAAGTTCTTTCGCAATGGCCATCGCCGTGGCAGGATGATCTCCGGTAATCATCACGGGACGGATGCCCGCCTCGCGGCAGCGTACTACGGCCTGTTTCACCTCTTCACGTGGTGGGTCGATCATCCCGACCAGGCCGGCGAACGTCAGACAATTCTCGTCAATCGTGGGTTCTGCTCCGTCGTCGTCTCGATAGGCCAGTGCCAGGACGCGCAAAGCGCGCGACGCCATCTCGTCGTTGGCCTCGGTAATCGCACGCCGACGTTCATCGGTCAGCGCGATCACGTGGTTATCCCAGCGCTCTGATATGCACTTTTCGAGGATGCCCGCCGGAGCACCCTTGGTGTATTGCACTCGGTGACCGGCGTCGTCTTTGCGCAAGATCGACATCGCCTTGCGATCAGCGTCGAAGGGAAGTTCCTGCACGACCTCCGGTTTCTTGTCGCTCGAACTCAGGCCTCCCTTCGTCGCCAGCACGACCAATGCGCCTTCGGTCGGATCGCCGATCACATCCCAATCGCCGTCGGTCTTACCCGGCTGGACTTGAGCGTGATTGCAATAAGCCGCGACTCGCAGTGCCGCTTGCCCATCCTCGTCGGTCAGTGTGACGGGCTGCTCATCCTCGGATTTGGCCTTAAAGAATTCTCCTTCCGGGGCGTAGCCAGAACCGGTTACTCGGTATTGAACGCCACCCGCCAACAGCTCGCGGACCGTCATTTCGTTGTGAGTAAGCGTTCCGGTCTTGTCGGAGCAGATGACGGACACGCACCCCAGCGTTTCGACGCTCGGCAGCTTCCGGACCAGCGCGTGGCGCTTCGCCATGCGTTGCAAACCGAGCGCTAACGCGGTGGTCACTACGGCGGGCAATCCTTCGGGCACCGCCGCGACCGCCAGACTGACCGACGACAACAATGCCTCGAACCATGAGTTGCCGTGCAGCAGTCCCAGCAGAAATATGATACCAACGAGTACCAGGCAGATGATGACCAGCGCGCGGCCGAGTTTGGCAAGCTGGCGTTGCAGCGGCGTCGGCTCACGCTCATACGTCTGTAACATGCCGGCAATCCGACCGATTTCCGTTTGCATTCCCGTCGCCACGACGACGCCACGGCCCTGGCCGTTGGCCAACACCGTGCTGGTGTAGGCCATGTTTCGTCGGTCTGCGAGCGCCGTGGACTCGGGCAGAACGAGTTCCGCATCTTTCTCGACGGGCAAGCTCTCACCTGTGAGTGCGGCTTCCTCGATTCGCATCGCAAACGCCGTCAGCAACCGCAGGTCCGCCGGGACATTGTCCCCCGCTTCGATTTCGATGAGATCTCCCGGTACGAGTTCGCGTGCGGCGATCGAGGCGAGTTTTTCGTCGCGAACGACTTTGGCCTTCGGTGCGGCCAGGCTCTGCAACGCCGCGAGTGACTTTTCAGCTTTCCCTTCCTGGTAGAACCCCAACAATGCATTGAGCAGCACGATCGTTACGATGGCTGCCGTGTCGGTCCACTCACCCATGGCACCCGATATGAACGCCGCCGCAATCAGAATCCACACCACGACGTCACTGAATTGAGCGAGAAACTTCTTCCACGCTGGCTCCGGTGCGACAGTCGCGAGTTCATTCCAGCCAAACTGATCGCGAGATGCCGTCACCTGCGACGCGGAAAGCCCGGTCTGCTTGCTGCTCGACAGCGTTTGCAGGACCAGCTCTTTTTCCTGAGCATGAGATGACTTCACTGCATCATCCACAGCAGTCTCCCGTCTTCTGAACCGGCTTAACGCCGCTCGGTGTGGCCAGAAACTTTTGCCGACAGTGGTCGCTGCAAAAGTAGAACGTCTCTCCATCGTGCATCAGCCGATCAGACATCGTTTGGTCTCCTCATAGCCAGCCATTCGTAAATCCCGCGCGACGTAACCCGGTGACGAAGTAGGGGCAACGCCGCGTCAATCGCCAGAGCAAGCCCGAGCGGAAGTTCTCACACGCCAGAACGACCGGCCCCAGGTTGATCCCGAAGTGGTACGCCGACGTCCAGCCGGGCTTGCCCTCCGACTTCTGCGGAAAGGTCAAATTGAAGCTACACTTCAAGCAATACTTGCCCGTAATCTCTGGGTAGACCTCTTTGAAATGTCGAATTGTTGGCAGCACGATCTCCGGGGCAAAGGGCAGCGAGGCAACCACGGCCCACGGAGCGACGGTCCCGTCGTCCGGGCCATCCGGCACACCGCGGGCCACATAATCAAAAAAAGCGGCGCTTGACGCCCGCGACCTGGCGCACCGTCCGACCGGGACCATCACTCGCGCTCAGCCCCCAGAAGCAAGAACCGTACCCCACGAAGGAGTGTGGGTTATGAATTGCGTACTTCTGCTGCACGTGGGTCGCGCGCCGGCTGTTCTCGAAGTAGTCGCTGCCCTTGCCGCGCATGTAGGCATCCCGCTGTAGCGAGTCCAACATCTCTTCACTGCTGGCTGACTGATTCGGGCCATTCGCCAGGTGTCTGGGCGCGACTTCATTCTCCCCAGTTTCAGCAGCTTTTTCAAGAGCGGATTGTCTCTGGCGCTTGTTATCCACAGCAGGATCCCGACATGCCCTCCGGCTTCGCACCGGCGGGCGTGGAAAGAAACTTTTGCCGACAGTGTTCGCCGCAAAAGTAGAACGTCTTTCCATCGCGTTCGGCGTGGATCGCGGTTGCTTCGTCCACGGTCATTCCACAGATGGGGTCTTTGGTCACGGATTTCGATTCATTCATGGTCATGTTCCTTTGTTGATGGTTATTGACACTGTTCTTTGATTCTGGCTTTCACATTGCCTGTCCCCGACGTTCCGTGCTATGTGAGATTTTATGATGGCTTGCGCGGCACATGACCTCAATCGCTTCAGCTTGAATCATGTCAACACGTCAGGCGTTTGCTTCGGGAAAATCAGCTCCACGTGATACTGCCTCCCAATGGATAAACTCTTCACGCAGTTCGTCGAGCTTTGCGATCGCACCGTCATACGCATCATTACCGAGCAACAGACGGTGCGGTGGATTCGCCGATTCGACCGCATGCACAATCGCTTCGGCGGCACGGACTGGATCGCCTGATTGATGGCCTGAGATAGCTCGTAGTTGACGTATGTTCTTGTCTGCCGTGTCCGCATAGTCTGCGATCGGATGCTTTGTTTCGTTGGCTGAGCGTCCGGCCCAATCCGTTCGGAAGCCGCTCGGTTCGACGAGCATTACTTTAATGCCCAATGGTTCCACTTCTTGCCAAAGTGCTTCCGACAAACCCTCGACCGCATACTTCGTCGAATTGTAATAGCCCAACGCCGGGAATGAGCGTAATCCGCCAATCGAAGAGAGATTGACGATGAAACCTTTGCGGCGTTTTCGCATTCCAGGCAGAACGATATGAATCATTCGACACAGTCCAAAGACATTGATGTCAAACATCTTTCTGACTTCCTGCTCGTCGCTTTCCTCCACGGCGGCGAAGTAGCCGATGCCCGCATTGTTGACCAGCACATCAATCCCGCCATAGTGCTCTTCAGCAGCTTTGACTGCTGCTTCAGCTTGTGACCTGTCAGTCACATCCAGCTTGAGAACCAAAGCGTCTCCAAGTTCGGCAAGGTCACGAACATCATCGGGGTCGCGAGCAGTAATAACTACTCGATATCCCAGGTCAAGAACATGCTTTGCGATCTGCCGTCCAAATCCAGTGGAGCATCCAGTGATGAACCAAACGGGCTTCTCTGATTGCCTGGTGTTTTTTGTTTTTGACGTCATTCGTATTCTTTCCTTATTTTGTAACCATTGAACCGAACTCATTGAACTGACAGTGCATCCGGTGGGCCACTTTCGAGTTTTCAAAAGACATTACTGTATGATTGTTGCCGCTGTTGAGGGTAGAAAAGAGAGCGTTAGGTTCCCCTGTTCGTCGATTCTATTCATCGACTTACCTTCACTCAAAAAGACGACGAAGAACGATTGGCAACCCGCCCGGAAAATCCTCTGCAATCATGCCACCTGGAACATCAATGGCAACGATCGGTAATTCTAAATTGGCAGCGACAGCCAGGATTTCCGCTGGTGAGCCCACAAGCGCGCGACTAAGGCCGGCTCCGAAGATCGCATCGATCACCAGTTCCGCATTATTTGGCGAAGCAGGAGTGCGGGCATCATCCACAGCAGGATCCAGACTTGCCCTCCGGCTTGGCACCGGCGGGCGTGGAAAGAAACTTTTGCCGACAATTTTCGCCGCAAAAGTAGAACGTCTTTCCATCGCGTTCGGCGTGGATCGCGGTTGCTTCGTCCACGGTCATTCCACAGATGGGGTCTTTGGTCACAGATTTTGTCTCGTTCATGGTCATATTCCTTTGTTAATGGCTGTTGATACTGTTTTTTTCGGTTTTCGCTTTGCTTCGGTTCTTCAGACGCTTCTTCCCCTTCTTGAGTACCCGGTGATTTCTTCAATCTCAGCAGTCGCGCGTTAATCGCTACGACCACCGTGCTCGCGGCCATCAGCCCCGCACCGACTGCGGGACTGAGCAGCACGCCCCAGGCGTAGATCGCTCCCGCTGCCAACGGAATAGCGACGATGTTATAGCCCGTGGCCCAGACGAGGTTTTGAATCATCTTTCGATACGTGGCGCGCGAGAGTTGCACGATGGCCACGACATCCAGAGGATTGCTCCGTACCAGAATGACGTCAACGGTTTCCACCGCGACATTCGACCCCGCTCCGATGGTGATGCCCACATCCGCCTGGGCCAGTGCCGGCGCATCGTTTACTCCGTCGCCGGTCATGGCCACCAACACTCCCCGGGACTGGACTTCTTTGACTTTAGCCGCTTTGTCCTGCGCCAGGACTTCAGCGAAGTATTCATCCAGTCCGACCTGGTCCGAGACCCATTTGGCCGTCGCTTTGTTGTCACCGGTGAGCATCATGCAGCGAATGTCGAGCGCCTTCAGGGCATCAATGGTCAGCGAGCCTTCGCCATTGATGGAGCCACCAATGACCTTGCCGCCGGTCTGTTTGGTAACCGGGGTTGATTCTCCAGTGAGCATCGCCTCATTGACAGAACTCTCGCCCTCCACGATGACTCCATCCGCCGGAGCTTTCTCCCCCGGTTTGATCAGGACTTTGTCGTCCACCGCCAACTGGCTCAGCGGCACGTCTTTCACGCTGCCGTCGGGCATGAGTTTATGCGCGTCGGAGGGCATGAGTTTGGCCAGTTCCTCCAGCGCCCGCGAGGCACCCATCACCGACTTCATCTCGATCCAGTGCCCCAGCAGCATGACGTCGACAAGCGTAGCCAGTTCCCAGAAAAACATCTTGCCGGCCAAGCCGAACACTACGGCGCTACTGTAAAGATAAGCCGTCGTGATGGCGACAGCGACCAGAGTCATCATTCCGGGCTGCAGGGATTTGAGCTCTTTGTACAACCCTTTCAAGAACGGCCAGCCGCCATACCAAAAAACTGCAGAAGAGAAACCGAACAGGACATAAAGGTCGCCCGGAAACCTGATAGCTTCTTGCAGCCCAACCAACTTTTGGAGCAGCGGCGAGAAGACGAGAATCGGCAAAGTCAGTGCCAACGAGATCCAGAACCGTTTCCGGAAATCCGCCGCCATGTGGGCGTGATGATCATGGTGGTCGGTATGGTCGGCACCGGCGCGCGGCATTTGCGCTTCGGCTTCTAACCAATTCTGCTCGGCATGTCCTTGCGGACGATCCTGCTTGAGATAAATGGCATAGGCCTTCCTGGCGACCTCGTCTTGCGCCGGTTTTGCTTCGATCTTGTTCTTAGTTGCGTGTTCGTGTTCTTTCATTGGGGATCTCCTGCTCATCTCTTCGATGGATGTAACATCATGCGTCTCTTCCTGGTGTGCGGAGTCCCCAATTATAGAATCCCGCGATTAACGCCCCCGCAAACCAGCCACGAATAAACGTGGTGCTCATGTTTCCGTCAGTCGGTGCAAGCTGATTGTTCCGCAGCAGCAGCAGCAGCCCGCATTGTCGACAACGGGCAGACTTGTAGCCCGATGCGTGTCGAGTTTGCGCCGAGCTTCTTCAATTCCGCTGCATTCCGCACTGTATCTTTCGGCGAGCAGCAAGAATGCATCTGAACCGATTCCATCTTGTCTTTACAACATGTCATCTCGACTTCTCCTTAGAATTAAATGGATTGACAGAGGCCTGGACGATCGGAGACTTCAAAGGCGAGCCAATCAACCTGAAGCCGCCTCCTTCATGATCTTGACGATTGTGTCTTCCACCTCCTGCGCAACCTCTTTCAGTTGCGAGACGTTGAACATCGCCAGCAGCGTCGTTGGCTTCAATGTGGCCAGAATCGTTTTCCCGTCCTCCTCGTAAATGGAGATCCGGCAGGGCAATGCGGTCGAGATGCTCATGTCTGCATCGAGCACTTTCTTTGCTTGCAGCGGCTGACAGACCTCGAAGATCAGGCATTCCTGGGCAAACTCCACCCCTTTCTTCGTCATGGTTTCTTTGAGGTTGTGAACCTGCATGACGCCGAAGCGATTGGCCTCGACGGCGGTCTGCAAAGCAGACGCAGCGTCACTCACGGATTTGTTAGTCGGGACTTTGATCAGCATCGGTTTCCTTTTATGGTTAAAAACTCACTTCACAAGCGGGTCGCGAAAGGACGGATATTTCCGGGACAGCTTGTTGATCGCAACGACCAGCAGAACGATCACCAGAACACCGTCCAAAGCCACATTCCTCCGCCGCCCATCCAACCATTTCTCCAGCCGTTCATATGGTCCATCAGGAAGATCCCTTTGTTGCACTGCGACCACTCCACCACTGAGCACACAAAAATGTGAGCGGAGGCAGTATTGTCATTTGGAGAAGCGGCCACAGTCCCGCTCCAAGTATGGCAACCACAGGCATGCGGTCCGTGTAAGACCACCGTCCGGACGTCAGCGCCGCATGTTCCACCAACGCCGCATAAGCCAGCCCCCAAACAGCCACGGTGACGTAAGTGTTCCAGCGACCGCTCAAGCCCCATCCGAAATCGCCGGCGGACAACGCACCCGCCGCGTAAATACCCAGGATGATCCCCACATCACCGCCCGCCGCCCGCGTGCAAAGACCGAACGTGCTGGCCCAGGAATGACCGGCGGTTTCAACATAGGCGGACATTTGTGCCATCTCCCAGATTTCATTCAAGACAAAACTCGCTAATACCGTGATCGCAAAGAACCGCCCCAACCGCCTCCAGGACAGGCTGGAATCTGCGAGGGATGCGCAGTGTTCGGGGTGTCCTGCATGGCTGGCGTGCAGATTGTGCTGCGGTGTGTTGGGGCTATCTGCAATCACTTCTGTTCCTTGTCACCCTCCTTGGGGGTCGTGTCCGCGTTTTTGTGCATTCCCTTCATTCCCTTCATCATCGGGCACTGCGACATGGATTCCCTGCCCATCTGCATATGCTCCATCATGTGCTGCATCATTTTCTCCTGCATCTTGGCATGACTCGCATCCCTCGCGGTCCGCTGCTTCACCAATTGATTGACGATGTCTGCCAGCAGATCCATTTTCTTGTCCTCCGGCGCGCCGTTCATCTTGGCAAGCTGCGAGGTGAGTTCAGTATCCTCCGCTTGCATGTCTGCCATCATCTTCTGTTTCTGCTTCATCATTTGCTGGCAGTGTTCCATCATTGTGGCTTCCGGCGCGTTCTTCACTTTTTCAGGCTCGTCAGATCGCGTTTGGGTTGGAAACCAGACGACGAGAGCCAAACTCAATGCGAGACCTAAACCGATTCGGAGACTAAGTTTCGTGTGGTTGTTCATGTTCAATTGCTTTCGTGGCTTTCGTGTGGATTGAAGTTGTCGCCCCGTTGGCAGTATATTTGAGAAATCGCTTTCATTGGGATCGACACGGGTATCAGCACTCCTGTTGAGATGGCGTGGGACAGGTTTGCCAGGGAGGCACACCACTCACCCCGATTAAGATTGTCTTCATCGTCGGTATTCCTTTCTGAAAGTGGGTTGGGGGGTTCCCGGACCGAACCACAGGCAATAAAAAAAGCCGACGTGGCGGAACACCCGGAGGTTTTCCATCACGTCGGCTTACAAAGTAACGCACCTCCCGAACGATTAGGGGCTGTGCTTTATCATGTCATCCGATAGCGTCGTTGATTTGGGTTTGCCTGGACACACCCAGTAACGCTACTCGCACTGTACCAACTGCGTTCAAAAGAACAAGGGAGCGTCGCTCGATCACACGAGGTGCGTCGTTTGGAAAGCCCAAGGTAACGGCTTCTCACCAAACCAATGCGACCGATCACAGAGACCAGCGCGTCATCGCGTTTGTAAACGATGAGTGATAGACGATCGACGTTAACCATGTCCGAATTTGCCCAACATTGGCATCTGCCGCGTCGGTTTTCTGCTGCTTCGGCCGCACAGACGTTTTCCCAGTCGAAGGTCGGCTGTCCGCCTTGCCTTGTTCAGCCGTGTCACGGAATCAACGCCTCGCTGCTTCAGGATCAGGAGGTCTGTCCACGTCAATAACACACAATCAATCAGCAGCACATCACCCGTACGAAACAGGACCCACAGTGGTCGCAGCAAGCTGACTTCCCCCTGCAGTCTGTGACCGATTGATCCCAGCTGCACGAGTTCACGCATCGACAATGTGAGAATAGGAGAACAAGGGCGTTTGAGAGGACAGTGGCAGTGAGACTCGTCTGCTTGTCGCGGATCTTCCGATAACACCGAGGGCTACGGATCTGCTGATTGTTTGCAACTTCCGGTTCAGAGTCCACGCCCCTCCGGAGATGAAATCGACCCGGAACGCACACGATTGGCGGCTGTTTGGCTGCGGGAAGCACGTCATGCCTCAATTTGACAGCCAATGGCATTCAATCCTTATCGTCTCAAGCCTGCTCGTTGTGGGAGGCTGTCGGTCCGCCCAGACTATACATACTGCGGAATATGCGCACCTGCAGACAGACGTCGGGCAATCGATGATGGACCCTAATCCAGCAATTGCAGCTCGGTCTCCAGTGGTTTCCAGTTTGGCGGGGCCGCATCCCGTCGAAGAATACGTCGCCTTCGCCCTGTCGCAGAATCCACGCATCCAGGCCGCAAGAAAACGTGTTGAAGCCTCCGGAAATCGGATCGCCCAGCAGGCAAGCCTGGACGACCCGATGCTGGGCGTCAACGGCTATCCATTAAATCCCTATACACTGCAAACCGCTGGCGGCCGATCGACCGTCAATGTGATGGCATCCCAAACGGTGCCATGGTTCGGCAAGCTGGATACACGTGCTGGTGTGGCTGCTGCAGGAACAGATGTCTCTCGTGCCGAACTCATGGCTGCAGAACTGGAAACCGTGGAGCAGGTGAAGCGGGCTTATTATGCGTTGCTGTTTTCTCAACAGACAATCAAGATCACGGAGCAGAGTCGCGGCTTAATGCTGGAACTCAGCGAAATCGCAGAGATTCGATATACCACCGGTAATGTCAGCCAGCAGGATGTGCTGCGTGCACAAGTGGAAGTCTCCAACATTGACTCGGAACTCATTCAACTGCGGCAGCAGCAGCAGAGCACACGGGCTCGTCTGGCTCAATTGCTGCATGTGTCACCCGAGACGGCATTCGAGGCGACCGATGAATGGTCCGATCAGGAGATTCCAGAGAATCTGGATCGACTTTACGAGCAGGCGATCACAGCCCGACCAGAACTGCGAGCCCAGCTCGCTGCTGTTCGACGCGATCGACAAAAGGTCGAATTGGCGCGTCTGCAATACTTTCCGGACGTGACACTCGGTGCCATGTGGGGCGGCATGACGACTTCTCAGGCGCTGTCGCCTGTAGCAGACGGGGTGTCGATGTTCAACATCGGTGCTCAGGTGAATGTGCCCTTATATCGCAAGAAGCTGCGGGCCGGAGTTCGCGAGGCCGAAGCCGAGGCCGTCGCCAGTGCCCGCGACTATGACGAAGTCAAAGATCGCACTCAGGCCGACGTCAAAGATCTCTACACACAGGCTGTCAGCGAGCGCGACCTTGTCGAGTTGTTCAGTAAAGGCATAATTCCAAAATCAGAGCAAACGCTCGAGGTCTCGCTCGATGCCTATCGAGTGGGCCAAACCGACTTCCTGCAACTGGTTGATAACTGGCGGCAGTTGCTGAAATTCCGCGTGATGCTGAGTCAGCAGGAAAGTCAGCTGCGTCAGACACTCAGCACACTGGAACGCGTTGTTGGAGGAATGATGTCGCTTGAACAGGCGATGGAATCGGATCTTGACGAACAGATTCCCAATGGCAATCAGTCAGATCTTATTCCAGACGTCCTTCCACCAACGACGAATGAACTTTAACAGTAACTGGAAGTCCGTCATGCAGCCTCAACAGCACCCCATGATTTTTCGACTCGGATTGACTCTGGTCTTCTTTGTCGCCGGTTGCGCTGATGCGTATCACGTTCATCCTTGTGGGCGGATCCCATACGCATCCTGTCCCGAAGATCCGCTCCCATTCAGGAGTTACAGCGGATGCCCAACACCGATCGCCGGTCAATATTCATTGCCATCACATCAGGCTCTGCCGCCTTCATCCACGCAGTGATCATATGGGAAGGCTGTTGAAGAACCTACGCGCGGCAACGATCAGGACTCACAGTTTCGCGTTTCGCAGCCGCAAGGCGTTGCTGATCACCGAGACAGAACTCAGGCTCATTGCAGCACCCGCGATGATCGGACTGAGCAGCAAGCCGAAGAACGGGTACAGCACGCCCGCCGCGACCGGAATCCCCAGCGCGTTGTACAGAAAGGCGAAGAGCAGGTTCTGGCGAATGTTCCACATGGTGGCGCGACTGAGTCGAATTGCTTTCGCGATGCCCAGCAGGTCGCCGCTGACGAGCGTAATTCCCGCGCTTTGCATCGCTACGTCAGTGCCTGTGCCCATCGCAATGCCGACGTCTGCTTCACTGAGCGCTGGTGCGTCGTTGATGCCGTCACCAGCCATCGCCACATGTTTTCCTGCCGCCCGCAGCTTCTTGACATGCGCAACTTTCCCGGCGGGTTCGATCTCCGCTTCCACGTCATCGAGACCCAGTTCCTTAGCCACCGCAGCAGCAGTCCGTCGGTTGTCTCCCGTCAGCATGACGAGTGACAGGCCGAGTTTATGGAGTTGCCTGATGGCTTCGGCAGTGGTGTCTTTGATCGGGTCGGCAACGGCCAGAAGTCCAGCCGGCTTGCCGTCGATGGCGACGAACACCACCGTCTTGCCGTCTTCCTGAAGTTTTACCGCCGTTGTTTCGAGCGGCTCCAGGCCAGTGATCTTTTCGTTCCGCAGGAAGTCCGGTTTGCCGACCATCACCATACGACCAGCCACGTCACCGACAACACCGCCCGCCGTTACGGAGCGGAAGTTTTTCACGTCGTCCAGTGCGATCTCTTGTTTCTTCGCGCCCTGCACAATCGCAGCGGCCAACGGATGTTCGCTGTTCTGCTCCAGTGAGGCGGCCAGACGCAGAAATTCCTTCGCGTCGAAACCTTCGACTGGCAAGATGTCGATGAGCCTGGGTTTGCCCTCCGTGAGTGTGCCGGTCTTATCAACGACGAGCGTGTCAACTTTCTCCAGCCGCTCGAGCGACTCGGCGTTCTTGACCAGCACGCCTTCCTGCGCGCCACGTCCGACGCCGACCATGATCGACATCGGCGTGGCCAAACCGAGAGCGCACGGGCAGGCGATGATCAGGACGGCGACTGCGTTGATGATGGCATGCGCAAGCCTGGGCTCCGGTCCAACCCACATCCAGACGATAAACGTGAGTACGGAAACCGCTAACACGACCGGCACGAAGATTCCTGCGACCTTGTCGGCCATTCCTTGAATCGGGGCGCGGCTGCGCTGAGCTTCGGCCACCATGTTCACGATTTGTCCGAGCAACGTGTCGCTGCCGACACGCTCGGCCTGCATGATGAAACTGCCGGAGCCATTGACACTGCCAGCGGTCACTTTGTCGCCAAGGGCCTTTTCAACCGGCAGCGGCTCGCCGGTGATCATGGACTCTTCCACGCTGGAATGACCTTCGACGACCGCGCCATCCACGGGCACTTTGTCGCCGGGCACCACGCGCAGTCGATCGCCGACTTTCACCTGGTCGAGCGGGACTTCATGATCGCCGTCCGCTGTGACTTGCCGCGCCGTGGGCGGAGCAAGATTCAGCAACGCCTTGATCGCACTGCCTGTACGGTTACGGGCTCGAAGTTCAAGCACCTGGCCAAGCAGCACCAGCACCGTGACCATCGCAGCGGCCTCAAAGTAGATGGCAACCTTACCCGCGTGTTGCATCGTGTTCGGAAACAGGCCGGGCAAAAGCATCGCGACGGCGCTGAAGATGAAGGCCGCGCCCACGCCGATGGCGATCAGTGTGAACATGTTCAGATGCCGCGAGACGACAGACCGCCAGCCGCGTACGAAGAACGGCCAGCCCGCCCAGCAGACCACGGGCGTCGTCAGCACAAACTGAATCCAGCGCGATAGATCACTGGTGACCCAGGCCTGCTGACCCAATCCCGGGACCATGTGCACCATTGCGAGTAGAAAGACCGGCAACGTCAGCGCCGCGCCGATCCAGAATCGAAGTGTCATGTCGTGGAGTTCAACGTTGTCCTCGTCCTCCGCTCCCGCCGTCGTCGTCTTCGGTTCCAGTGCCATGCCGCACTTCGGACAGTCGCCTGGATGATCCTGCTGCACTTCGGGATGCATCGGACAAGTATAGATGGTTTTTTCGGCCTTCGGCTTTACCCATGCCGGATTGCGTTCGAGGGCCATTCCGCATTTGGGGCATGCGCCGGGTTTGCTGGACTGAACACCAGAGCACATTGGACAAACATATTTGCCAACATCAGACGGTGACGCCGCCGCGCCGCCGTGACCATCATCGCTTGGTGTTATGCCACAACAATCGCCTTCCGTTTTCGCAACAGAACCTTGAGTCAGAAACTTATCCCGACAATGCTCACTGCAAAAATAGAACGTCTGCCCGTCTCGCTTGGCGCGCAGTTCAGAAGCTTCGTCAACTGTCATTCCGCAGATGGGATCAATAGCCATCTTCTTTAAACCTTATACACAGTCGATATTTTGTCCATTCATTGCAAATTCAAAGTCGGTTCAAGTTGGTCATCTGTCAGATCGTAAGCCGCTCGTTGACCCATGTCCCGAAGTACGTGAAATCGTGTCCGCCGTAAGGCTTTGCCAGACTCGCGATGTCCACGGCCTGCTGACGGTCGGTGACTTCAATGGCGACGGCGTAATGTCCCAGCTTCAATTCTCGGATACTGGTTCGGATAATGCTGTCCTCGGAATCTGCGAAGAAGAAACTGTGCTCCTTCAACCGTTCCATGAGGTGAACGCCATCTTCGCCGAAAAGCGAAGTCACCGCCGTTGCTGGATAGCCGGCAGTCGGCAAGGCGTCGGTAAACGCTTCAAATTCAACTTTGCCATCTAAAAAGCCGATCACTTTGCCGGCGGGGCCGGTGAGGGTTTGTCCGTTGTCAACCATCAGTTCATGTATCATGAGTTTGTTCCTGTTTGAATTCGCAGTGGACTTAGGTGGCGCGAGTCCAGATTTCGCGACAGCCATAAAAAAAGCCGACGTGGTGGAGTTCCCGGAAGGAACTTCACCACGTCGGCTTACTGAGCAACGCACTTCCCAAGCGATTACGGGCTGTGCTTTAACATGTCATCCGAAAGTGTTGGTGAGTTGTGTTTGTCTGAACAAATCTCAACCCACCGCCGGATTGTATCAACCGCGCCCACCAGAACAAGGGAGCGTCGCCCGCTCATGTTGCCTTTTCATCCTCGTGTTCTTTTTGGAGCTTGCTGCGGATGGCTTTCAATTCGCTGCGACGCTCTTCACTAGTCATGGGATAGGCTATTTTCAAACTGTCAAACGCATCCAGCACAATCTGGGAAACAATCAGGCGGGCATTGTGCTTATCATCGGCGGGTACGGCGTACCAAGGTGCATGATCAGTGCTGGTCGCATTCAGACATGCCTGATACGCCTCCATGTATTGCTCCCAGTACTGACGCTCCTGAAGATCAGCAAGGCTGAATTTCCAGTTCTTCTCAGGCTCATCAATTCTGTCGAGGAAGCGCTTTCGCTGTTCGTCTTTCGACATGTGGAGAAAGAATTTGACGACCTTTGTTCCGCTCCGATGAAGATGCGCTTCGAACTCTGTGATGGAACGATAGCGGTCCCTCCAGATGGTCTTCGGGTCCGACAACTGATCCGGCAGCTTTTGACTGCTGAGAATCTCTGGATGCACCCGGACGATGAGTACTTCCTCGTAATAGGATCGATTAAAGATGCCGATCCTCCCCCGTTCCGGAAGACAAGCTGTCGTCCGCCAGAGAAAATCATGTTCCAGCTCTTCAGCGCTCGGATGCTTGAAACTGAACACCTGGCAGCCCTGCGGATTGACTCCGGACATCACATGCCGGATCGCGCCGTCTTTACCTGCCGCATCCATTGCCTGGAAAATCAGCAGCAGTGAGTAGCGGTCTGAGGCATAGTGCATCCGTTGCAGAGAACGTAACTGATCAGTGTGCTCTTCCAGAATCTCATGATACTGCTTCTTCGACTTGTAAAACGGATCTACCTTCGTTGGCCACTCATTGAGTTTGATCGTCGCTTCCGGTGTCACGCGAAAATCATTTGACGGAATATTTGCTGTCATAGTTTTGATTTCTGATTCATCGAAAGATTGCTCACGGCGGAGTCTGCTTCGATCAGCACTGCCGCGAGGACAACACTGGCCATCACGATGAGCGAAGGCACGAACCAGAAGCTTGACCGCAGATTGCTCCAGACCTGCCTGAATCTATTCATTGGGCATTACTCCATGTAAATATTACCAACAATCGCCGGACCACCGTGGCCAGGACCGGCAATGTAAAACATGTCCAGGTCATATTTTTTGAGCACTCGGTTCAAATGCACGTAGATAAAGTTTTGGCCCGGCGTTGTGCCCCAGTGGCCGACCACCAGCGGCTTCACGTGCGAGAGCTTCAGCGGTTCCTTTAACAGCGGGTTGTCGCACAAATAGATCTGGCCGACGGACAGATAGTTGGCGGCGCGCCAATAGGCGTTCATCTTGTCCAGAAGTTCCTTTGTTAGAGGCTCTTCCGTTGAATTCAATGTGTTGGTAGCCAGAGTTTTGCTTTCCGTGTTTATTGCGAAAAAATGAGTGCGCTGTAAGGCCCGATAGAAACTGTTCCGTGCCAAGGAAGACCGTCGTATTCGCCCGCGACGGCGAGGACGTCCCAACCTGGATGATTGCTGAAGTCATCGTTGTAGCCTTGCCAATCGCTGTTAAAAATGACGCGATCGAAGGCGTCATCATTGTAGCGGTGGCAGATCGCGTCGCGGACGGCGGCGAGCGAACGATCCGCGTCGTGCGGAGTAATCACCGCCTGGCGGATCGGATGGACGAACATCCCGTCCCACTGTGTACCGAACCCGGCTCCGCCAGCACCAACGTCCCTGGTAAGCCATTTATTGGCGTACCAGTATCCATTCTCCTCAGCTTGCATCGGATACTTCTCACCGTCCCAGTTATTGAACGATCCGATAACAGAGACTCGATGTGCATGGGGAGCCTAAACGCGGAAGGCGACTCCTTGTGCGTGTGGTATCGAGCCCATACCCTTGATTTTTGTTTCATCGCTCATCATTGGTTCCTTCTGCATTTGTTGAACCAATGCCAGGGACGCGGCAAACCATTCTGGCGATCATGAGTTCTTCATCCGTCCGAATCACGCGCACCGTGACGCGGCCAGCATCAGCGGAAATAACTTCGGCAGTCGCTGCATTGCGTGATTCATTGAGTTCAATGCCAAGGAAGCTCAGCCCGTCACAGATCCGCGTGCGGACGACCGGAGCATTTTCGCCGATGCCACCGGCGAAGACGAGCGTGTCCAATCCGCCGAGCGCCGCGGCGAAGGAGCCAATCCACTTTTTCGTCTGGTAGCAGAACAGCGCCACTGCTTCCGCTGCCCGCACGTCACCGGCTTCCGCCTTGAGCAGGTCTCGCATATCGGAACTGGTTTCTGAAATGCCGAGCAACCCGGACTGTGAATTAACCATCTCGCTGAACTGGCTGGCTGTCATGTTTTCAGTGCGCGCGAGATAATCGACGAGTCCGGGGTCCAGATCGCCCGAACGAGTACTCATTGGCAATCCGGCCGTCGGCGTGAAGCCCATGCTGGTATCGATGCTCTTACCGTCGCGCACTGCGGCCAGACTTGCGCCGTTGCCCAAATGGGCCAGAATCACGCGGCCGGTTGTTGCCGCCGGATCTCCAACGCGGACGAGTTCTTCCATGAGGTATTCATAGGACAAACCGTGGAATCCATAACGCTGAATTCCTTTTGCGTCGAAGCGTCGAGGCAGCGGCAGAATTTTGGCGACGCGCGGCATGGTGCGATGAAACGCCGTGTCGAAGCAGGCGACCTGGGGAAGTTTTGGATGAGTCCGCCGGAACGTCTCGATCAGTTCGATTTCACCGGGCAAATGTTGCGGATCACAGGGACTGATCTGATGCAGTTCGGCAAGCAATTCGTCGGTGACCAGTGCGGGCGCAGAATGTCTCATACCGTGAACCACGCGGTGCCCGATTGCTTTGATCTCCGTAAATCCGGCTTGCTCTTCGAGCCACTTGATGAGGAAACTCGCCGCCGATGTTTGATCGGAGGCATTGAGTCTGCAACTGCCCTGTTGGTTCCGCGCTGAGTCGTTGAAGGTCAAAGTCGTTCCATCGAGTCCGATGCGATCGATCTTTCCCGACAGAATTTGCTCCAGTGGCTCGCCTGCCTGATACAGCGAAAACCTGATACTCGATGAGCCGCCGTTAATCGTGAGGATGCGTGACTTGCTATTAGTTACCATCGCGAAATCCTTGGTCAATCCGCATACAATTATCTTGTTTTCTTATCTTGGCGTTCAATAGGCGTTTCCAGCGCGGGTGCGTTCCATAACGCGATGGCAGGCTCGTCCACTCGATCATGCTCATAACACAGGATGCTGAGCGATGCGGTGTCGAGCAGAAAATTCTGTGCATGCTCCACCGGGAGCCCAATCCACCTGGCGGCGAGGACTCTTCCAAAGTGTGCGTGCGAAAAGAGTGCCACGTTTCCCTCCATGAGCCTGAGGCGAACAATCAAATGATCCGCCCGATCAGAAATGTCGGTGGGAGATTCGCCGTTTGGACTTCCGTCTCGAAAAAGATTCCATCCGGGTCGCAACGCCAGAACTTCAACAGGCGTATGGCCTGCATCGTCGCCGTTGTCCCATTCCGCAAGGTCAGGCTCGATTTCGGGCTGCGGACGCAGACCCGTGAGCATGCACGTTTGTTGGGCGCGCTGCAGTGGGCTTGTCAATACGTGAGAAAATGAAATTCCCTGCAGTCGTCGTCCAAGTGCCCGAGCTTCCTCTTCGCCGTGCGCGGTCAATGGGATGTCAGTTCGCCCGGTGTACTGGCCGGAGATGGACCATTTTGTTTCACCGTGTCGCATGAAGTACAGGCGAAGTGGCATGGATTTCCCTTTCATGTTGCTCATGTCATTACAGACTTCATTCCGGATGTCAAGTTGTTTGACTTTCCTGTCCAAGACCTTCGTGAATCCACGCCATGGCCTCATCAGCCTTACTCTCGTCGAAGTACCGGACCGTCGCGTTGGTGAATGGCTTGCAGAAGACCGCCATTCCCGCCTCCCGGCGCGTTTCGCCGACGAGAGCCAGCCCTTCAATGTCTGAGAAGTGGTGCAGACCGAACTTGGCATCTTCCCAAAGGGCTCCCATGGACCAGCCATGAAAGTCGTGCATTCGAACCAGTATCCTCACCTTGCCGTGGACCTTGACCGCCCGCTCCACCTCCGGGGTGAAATACGCGTAGTCTTCCTGTGTGAGTTTGCCGCTCAGGTTCAGTATCAGAACCTTTCCGGCCGCTTCCTCGTGCAATTCGACGGTCATGGCATCTCTCCTTCTATATGAGTGAATGATTCATTCCGCTACAGGCAAAAAAAAGCCGACGTGGTGGAACACCCGGAGGTTTTCCATCACGTCGGCTTACAAAGTAACGCACCTCCCGAACGATTACGGGCTGTGCTTCATCGTGTCATCCGAAAGCGTCGTTAAGTTGGGTTTGCTTGGACACACACCCAGTAACGCTATTCGTCCACTGTACCAATTGCCTTCAAAAGAACAAGAGTGCGTCGCGCGATCACACGAGGTGTTCGCACCGCGACTCGGCTGGGTCGGTGGCACCGGCGTGCGGCATTTTCGATTCGGCTTCCGACCAATTCTGCTCGGCATGTCCTTGCGGACGATCCTCCTTCAGATAAATGGCGTATGCCTTCTCGGCCACTTCGTCTTGCTCCGGCTTTGTTACCAGCTCGACTTTGGTCGCGTGTTCGTGTTCCTTCATAGGGGATCTCCTGCTCATCTCTTCGATGGATCTAACATCATGCATCTTCTCCGGAACGTCCTGCGACCGGAACATCAGGAAACAAACGTTGAACCACACCATCTCCACCCATGAGCCGACTCGAAGAACCTTTGGCTTTCTGTTCGCAAACGGCGTGGCCCGATCAAGTCGTAGTGACTTTCTCAAATCTCTGTCCTTCCGTTGCTGCTTTCTTATCGTAACGTGGATATTGTCCGCATCGCCGAGTTTCCTGGCAGCATTCAATCCAGCAAATCCACCTCCTATGATGATGACGTGTTTCATTTCCAGTTGGTTATCTAGTCTTTCTTCTCAATCAAAATGGTTACTAACAGTATGGTTGACTCGTCCGCTTCGATCGCATGCATCGTGCCGCCTGCCAGATAGAGCCAGGAACCCGGAACCAACTCTCGCGGCTCTTCGCCCACGAAGAACTTACACTTGCCGCGGAGACACTGCACAGTTATCGGGCCGTTCGTTTTGTGAGGCGGGATTGATTTTCCCGCCTCCACAATCAAACGCATCACCTCAAACTTCGTTTCTTTGACGAGGGCCGTTGATTTGTTCTCTCCAAAGATATTAAGGTCAATGACTGTTCCGGGTTTTGCATGTTCGTGAGCCATTGTATTTCTCCATCTTTGTATCGAGTGACGTTCTTATTTGTTCGGGCAGAGTCAGTCTGTGAGTGTCACGAACACCTCCCCGTTCATAACGTGAACTTGATGAGCCCTTGTCGGGCAAAGTGCTGGCATCCGAAGATTCTTCCCCGACCGAATGTCAAATTGTGCCCCATGCCATGGACAAGTTACGGTGTACCCGTCCAGCTCGCCACCGGCTAACGGATCGCCGGTGTGGGTGCAAACGTCATCGAGAGCAAAAACCTCGTCGTCATGTCGGAACAACAGAATTGCGGTGTCGAAAACGACGACCGCAAGCTGTCCGTGATTCGGGATCTCGTGTAGCTGTGCGGCGAGCATTGGTTCAGGCATGCCAATCACGTCTTTCGAAACGAATGCCCGGTCTTCAAACCAGCTACGAAGAGGACAAGAGCGACGGCTCCCAGAAAAAACACCGTGTCGCCGGGCACGCGCATCCACCGCAACGTCTGCATCAGATCGGTCTGCATGAACTCACTGCTGCGAGCATACCAATAGCTGTGTTGCACGGACGCATTCGTCTGCAACAGGCCAACCGGCAACAGGCTCAATACGCACATCGCCATCAGGCCGCCGTTCAATGACCAGAAAGAGAACTTCAGCAGTCCGTCTTTCCATTCCTTGCCCGGAATCAGCACTCGCAGGCACAGCAGCATCAGCCCGATGCCCAACATTCCGTACACACCGAACAGCGCCGCGTGTCCGTGCAGCGGCGTGGTGTTCAGCCCCTGCATGTAATAGAGAGCAATCGGTGGGTTGATCATGAAACCAAACAGACCTGCCCCCACCATATTCCAGAACGCAACGGCGATAAAGAAGTAGATCGGCCACTTGTACCGCTGAACCCACGGTGATTTTCGGGACCGTCGCAGATCTTCCGTCGCATCGAAGCCAACCAGCACCAATGGGACCACTTCCAATGCACTGAAGACTGATCCCCAGACCAATGCGACTGTCGGCGTTCCCGAAAAGTACAAGTGATGACAGGTGCCGATGATTCCACCGGACAGAAAGATCGTGGCTGACAACAAGGCCGCAGAAGCAGCGACTCCCGGTCGAATCAGATTCAGGCGCATAAAGGTGAAGGCGATGACCGTTGTGGCAAAGACCTCGAAGAAGCCTTCCACCCACAAATGCACCACCCACCATCGCCAGTATTCCACCATCGACAAGTGTGAATGATGTCCCCATGTCAGTCCTGCACCGTAGAACAAAGCAATGGCTCCCGACGCAACGGCCAGCAGAGCCACCAGTTGTTTTGTTTCGCCCGTTTTCCGCAAGGCAGGGAGCAGTACGCGGATCATCAGAAACAGCCACAGTAGGAGTCCGACCGACAGGGCAATCTGCCAGACCCGGCCCAGATCGACGTACTCGTAACCCTGGTGTCCGAGGTAGAAGGAAACGGTGTCGGACATCTTGTTGTGGATACTCAACAATTCGCCGGTGAGTGAACCCACCACAACCAGCAACAACGCACCAAACAACACGTTGACGCCGAGTCGTTGTCCTTTGGGCTCTACGCCACTCACGAGCGGGCCAATGAACAGTCCGGCGGCCAGCCAGGCGGTCGCGATCCAGAACAGGCCCATTTGAACGTGCCATGTTCGCGTTACGCTGTAGGGCAGCCATTCTGAGAGCGGAAAGCCGTAAAAGCCATCGCCTTCGACGCCATAATGCGCCGTCACGACGCCGAGCAGCATCTGCACAAGAATCAGGGCCGAGACGACCCAGAAGTATTTGATGGTGGCCTTTTGGGACGGCGTCGCTTCCCAGAGCGCCAGTGGATCGGTCTCCGGTGGAGTTGGCTCCTCTTCTTCACTTCGCTTTGATGCGTACCACCAGCCCATCGCCGAGATACCCGCCAGCAACATGATGATGCTCACGCCGGTCCAGACAATCGTGTCGCCGGTTGGTCGATTTCCGATCAACGGCTCATGAGGCCAGTTGTTGGTGTAGGTGCTGATGTCATTGGGACGGTCCGTCGAAGCTGCCCATGCTGTCCAGAAGAAGAAGGCCGACAGTTTGCGAAGTCGATCCGGATCCGACACCGCTCCCGCATGAATTGCGTAGTCGGCATTGCCTTTGGAGAAAACCTCGGTGTAGTGAGCCAGATTGGACTCAAACGCCGCGACTCGAATGGGATCAACGGTGACCGTGCCGGTCGATAAATCATAAGTGTTCGTGTGCAGCAGTTTCGTCAGGCGAGCAATCAGTTGCGCCTGTTGTTCATTATCGAGTTTGTCGAACTCCGCGTTATGGTCGGATTCAGCCCACTGGTCGAGAATAAAGACCGCCTCTCGATGCAGCCAGTCGGCTGTCCAGTCGGGAGCCACGTAGCTGCCGTGTCCCCAGATGGAGCCCACCTCCATACCTCCCATGGATTGCCACACATTCTGACCCGCAGTGATCTCTCCACTGTCGATGAGCGTCTGACCATCGGTCGTCACGACTTTGTCAGGAATCGGTGGCATCTCCTGATAAATTCGAGTGCCAATCCACCCGAGAACCAGAAACGATAAGACCATTACGGCCGTAAAGAGTAGCCAAAGCCGTCGCATAAAATGCACTTTCAAGAGTAAATTCGATTTGCCGTCAACCAGATACCTTATTTCCGAACAGGTCCTTAGCCCTTCCAGATCACGAGCTGCATCGCGACGCAGTCTCTTCGGCCAACGCGCCGCTCAATTCGGCCGCCAGCCTTGAGGCTCGTGGAAACAGCACATTGTTCTCTTTATGAATATGACGATGCAGGTCACGCTCCAGGTCGTGCAGGCCGTCCAGCATGGCTCGAAATGTATTGCAACCGCCTTCGGGCAACGTAAAATCGGACGAGGCCTCGCGAATCTCACGCAACGCCTGTCCGGCTACGTCGTGTTCGTGTTCCATCATGTGAATCGGATTATCGACAGATCCAAATGGAAACGATGGCACGGTCTGTGACTGCTCGATCGTCCGAATGGCAGGAAACAGGATCTGCTCCTCCTTGAACATGTGCGGATTCAGTTCGTCGCGAAGGTGCTGGAAAGACGTTCCCAGCTGAAACAGCCACGAATAATGATCACCGTGAACTCGGACCACCTTATCGACAATTTGAGTCAGTCGGGGCAGTTCGCGTTTCAGATACTCATGATGCGTCGCGACGATTGAATCGCACATTTTAGTCAGCGACTGCGACGTGAAATTGTCCTCCGCTGCGTCTTCCGTCGAGCTTCGCGAAATGACTTCCTGGAGTTCCTCAAGGACCGCCTGAGCATCTACCTTTTTCGTCCGACACGCCTCTTCGAGCGGTCGACCGCCACCGCAGCAATAATCGATTCGATGCTGTTCGAACACGCGCGAGGTCGCCGGATGTTCGGTTACCCACGAGCCTACCGAGTCTGAAAGTTTCAATGTCGTCATGTGTCGTATTCCTTCTGTGAATGGTCAATAAATTAAAAATCGCATCGGTGCGAAATTAAGTGAGAGTTGGTGCCACTTCCAGTTCCTGCTTTGGGCCAAAGAACTCATAGCGAATGCGATCCTCGTTAACCCCAAGTTCCTGCAGGCTGGCGTGGACATTCGCCATGAAGGGCTTTGGACCGCAGAAATAGAATTCAGCTTCCGTGTGCGGCGTCCAGTCACGCAAAAGATCGGTGGTGACGAATCCAGCTTCGTCACATCGGCCTTCTTCTAAGTCGCCAGGTAAAGGCGAGTCGAACAGAACACGTGTCTGCACGTTTGAGCCAGCCTGAGCCAAACCACGAAGTTCATCCGCGAACGCATGTGAAGTGCTGTTGCGAGCCGCCTGCAGGAAATAGATTGAGGCCTCAGGATTCGCATAAATGATCGACCTCGCCATTGACAACAGTGGAGTCACACCGATGCCACCAGCGAGTAGCACGATCGGCTTGCCGGCCGCCGTCGCAGGATCAACGGTGAACTCGCCGCAGGGTGGCCCAACCTGGATTCGGTCGCCCGGTTCAACCGCGTCGTGCAGGTGGCTGGAAATCAGACCGTCCGGGGCTTCGGGCGAAAGCCGCTCTTCGCGCTTCACGCTGATGCGGTAGTGCGGCTCGCCCAGTCGATCAGACAGGCTGTAGTTGCGCGGCGACGTCGGTGTTTCAGGATGATCAATCTGCACCGTGATATATTGTCCCGGCTTAAATGGCGGCAGTCTGCCTTCGTCGGCTGGTTTCAGGTAGAACGACGTCACGACGTCACATTCGGGGACTTTTCGATCAACGATGAACGTGCGGTAACCATTCCAGCCGCCGGGCAAAGATTGCTGTTCGTTGTAAATCGCACCTTCGCGGTCGATAAATAAGTCCGCCAAAAACCCATAGGCTTCAGCCACAGCGTCGATGATTTCGTCGGTCGCGGCGTCTCCCATGATGTCCTTGATCGCGTCAAGCAAATGCTTACCGACGATCGGGTAGTGTTCAGCTTTGATGCCCAGCGAACAGTGTTTTTGAGCGATCAGTTCGACGGCGGGCATCAGCACGGCCGGATTGTCGATATGGGTAAAATAAGCGCAAATAGCCCCGGCCAGCGCTTTCTGCTGGCCACCGGTGTGTTGATGAGCCTGATTGAAAAATGCTTTGACTTCCGGATTCCCCGCGAACATTCGTTCGTAAAATCGCCGCGTAATGGTTTCCGCATTGGCAGCCACGGCAGGGGTGATTTCCTTGACGATTGCTATCGTTTTCTCGCTGAGCATGAGTGTTCTTCGTGGGATTGAGGTTGCTGTTCTGAGGAAATAAGAATAGGCTACGCCTATCAGTCACCAAAAGGTATAGAATAGATTTCTGCATGTCAAGGTGCAGAATAA
>Ga0335397_10000874_pt1 | contig 40689 bp, 32 predicted proteins | sample MAT04_FD_205740 | JGI IMG/M metagenome (GOLD analysis project Ga0335397, IMG submission 205740) | Freshwater microbial communities from Lake Fryxell liftoff mats and glacier meltwater in Antarctica - MAT-04 (spades assembly) (version 2) ... | reverse complement strand
GACCGGCGCGCCCGCCTACGATCCCTACGTGAAGGAGCGTCTCGGCCTGAAGGCGAGCGATCACATCGTCGCGATCCTGTACGTGGGCACCGCGAAAGAAGAGCCCTCGGAGCAGAAGCGCCCGAAGATAAAAGATGTGCTGAGCCCCTGGGAAGGTTGAGCGCCTCCGTCGCTTCTTCGGCCCATGAGCCTTCCGCGCAGCGATGATCATCGCCAGTGTTCGCGCAGAAGGCCCAGCGTCCCCCGAGCGCTTGGAGTAGCGTGCGGTCCATGCGCACCCTGATCCGCGGAGCCCGCATCATCGACGGAACCGGGGCCACGTCACAGCAGGGGGACGTGCTCGTCGAGGACGGATACATCCGCGCGATCGGCGGACCGACGACACCCGCCGACGAGGTGATCGATGCGGAGGGCGCGGTGCTCGCGCCCGGCTTCATCGACATGCACTCGCACTCGGACTTCACCCTGCCGGGGGATCCGGAGGCGCGGCCCAAGGTGATGCAGGGCGTGACCACCGAGGTCGTGGGCAACTGTGGGCTGGGCGTCAGCCCCGCAAACGCCACGGTCGAGCGCTTCTACGAGCACCTCTCGCCCATGATCTTCGGTGAGGCGGGCGGCGGCTGTTTTCGCGACATGAACGCGCAGCGCGAGGCACTCGAAGCCAAGAAGGTCAGCGTGAACGTCGCGCCGCTGGTGCCGCATGGGAACGTCCGCTGCGCGCTGATGGGCCTCGAGGAGCGAGCGCCCACTGCGGCCGAGCTCGATGGGATGCGGCAGCTCGTCGGCGAAGCGATGCAACAGGGCGCGTTCGGAATGTCGACGGGCCTGGTGTATCCGCCGGGCGCGTACGCCGAGACCGAAGAGATCATCGAACTGGCGAAGGTCGCTGCAGCTTCGGGCGGCCTCTACGCGACGCACATGCGCGATGAGGGCGCGCGCTTGATCCAGTCGGTGGAAGAGGCGCTTCGCATCGGTCGCGAGTCCGGTGCCTCGGTGCAGATCTCCCATCACAAGGCGGGCGGCCAGTTCAACTGGGGCAAGGTGAAGAAGACCTTGAAGATGGTGGAAGACGCGCGCGCCGAAGGGATGAACGTGCACAGCGACGTCTATCCCTACGCCGCGGGCTCGACGGTCCTCAGCGCGATGTTCGTCCCGCTGTGGGCCTTCGAAGGATCCCAAGACAAGCTGCTCGAGCGCCTAAAAGATCCGGCGACCCGCGAGCGCATCAAGGCGGACGCGAACGAGCGCTTCATGAAATTCGCGCAGCTACCGGGGGTGCTCGATCGGATCTTTCCCAAGCGGCTCATCCTGCCGATCATCCTTCGCGAGCTGAGCAAGGTGGTGGTGGTGAGCTCCGCCAAGCGGCACCCCGAGTACGAGGGCAAGAGCCTGTTCGAGATCCGCAAGCTGCGAAAGCAGCCGCTCTTCGAGATGATTCTGGATCTGCTCGTCGAAGAGCACCTCGCGGTCGCCGCCATCGCGCACGTGATGAGCGAAGACGACGTGGCCACCGTGCTGGCGCATCCGACGACGATGGTGGGCACCGACGGCTTCCCCCAGCGCGAGGGCAAGCCGCATCCCCGGACCTTCGGCACCTACGCCCGGGTGCTCGAGCACTACGTGAGGAAAGAGAAGCTGCTCTCGCTGGAGACCGCCATCCACAAGTGCAGTGGTCTTCCCGCGCGCAAGCTGGGCTTGAAAGATCGCGGCGTCGTGCGGGTCGATGCCCGCGCTGATCTGGTGATCTTTCGTCCCGAGCGGGTGCGCGACCGCGCGACGTTTGCCGATCCTCGGAACGCGCCCGAGGGGTTCCGCTACGTGATGGTGAACGGCGCGTTCACCATGCGCGAAGGCGTGCACACCGGCGCGCGACCAGGCCATGTTCTGGCGCGCGCCTGAGTTGCGCCATCGAGCGCGGTAGCGGAGCATCCCGCGCATGCATGCACGTCGGATGGTCATCCGTAGCGACACCCCCGCCACCGATGGCGGAGAGGTCCCCGCTGACGCGCCGCTGCCCGCGTGCAGCGCGGACTCGCCGCTGAGCCTCACCCAGTGCGTCGAGCCTGACCGCTAACAGACCGATCTGGTCGAGGTCGCGATGGAGCGCGATCCGGGCAGCAGCCACTGGCAGGAGATCCAGGATCTCTGCGCCGATCGCCTGACCTCGCTCGGCTTCACGGTCGAGCGCCATGCGTATGCGACCGGCGTGAACGTGATCGGGGTGCGGACAGGCACGAGCGATCCCGATCACCAAGTGATGGTCGCGGCGCACTACGATCACATCCCGGGGTGCGCGGGCGCGGACGACAACGCGTCGGGCGTCGCGGGCCTGCTCGAGGCGGCGCGGGTGCTCTCGATGGCGTCGTACCCCCGGACGCTGGTGGTCGCGTGCTGGGACCAAGAAGAACGCGGCCTCATCGGATCGCGCGCGTACGCTGCGCGAGCAGAAGCGGCGGGCGAGATCATCGATGCGCACTTCGATTTCGAGATGATCGGATACGTGAGCAGCGAGCCCGATTCACAGCGCTTCCCCGCGGGCTTCGACGTGCTCTTCCCCGACGCGTCGGCTGAGGTCGTCGCGAACGACAGCCGCGCCGACTTCGTGGCGGTCATCGGTGACCCCACCGCGGAGGCGAACGTGGATTCGATGGAGTCGTTCGCCGATCGCATCGGTCTGCCGTTTGTGCCGATCGTGATCCCCGTCGCTCATCGACTCGCCGCTCATCGGTGACCTGCGTCGCTCCGATCACGCGTCGTTCTGGGAGATTGGCGTACCCGCGATGCTCATCACGGATTCGTCGATGCGCTCGACGGCGCTGCCTCGTCGGCGACCATCGCGGCGCATCCGTACGCTGCGCTGCGCTGAAGCCGCACCGCGCCGGGGGCACACAGCTCTCCCTCCGGGCACCCGAGCCGGTTGATGTCGCCCGTCGGCTCGGCGCCAACGCATCCGAGCTCGAGCGGCATGAGCACGAGCGCGGCGCACGCCACCAGACCGAGCGAGCGCCCGGGATCAGAACTGGTCATCACAAGCCTCCGGGAGGCTCGGGGTCTCGGAGCACGCAAGGCTGTCGAGCGCAGGCCAGCACACCTCTACGAGCGCTTCCGCATCGCGCACCGGGACGACCTGGCTGCAGTCGCTGCCCCCGAGCAAGGTCTCGTACCCCGCCTGGCCGGGACCGGCCCACCCGCAGCGCGAGTCACGCTCGGCGAGGCGAAGCGCGGTGTCGCGGCAGAGCTGACCGCTCGCATCGCACCCCACCAACACGAGGAGCGCGAACCCTGCGAGCCAACGCATGAAGGCCACCATGACGGTGGCCTTCAGAGCACGTGTCGTGCCCGCGCTCGGTGGCGCATGCGACTCAGATTCGAATCAGCGAGGGCGGCGGCTGCGACCGCTCGCAGGACCGCTGGTGTCGGGCGGGCTCCCGCCGGGGGGCGCGGCCGTCGCGCCACCGGGGCGCGCGGGGCCGCCGCGGCTGTCACCGCCTCGGCTGCGGGGATCGGTCGGGGGCGAGACGACGACGCCACCACCGCGGGGCGGCGGGCTGCGATCGGGAGGCGGCGAGACCACCACGCCACCGCCGCGCGAGGGAGGCGGCCTGCGATCGGGCGGGGGCGAGACGACGACGCCCCCACCGCGAGGGGGCGGGCTGCGATCGGGCGGGGGCGAGACGACGACGCCCCCACCGCGAGGGGGCGGGCTGCGATCGGGCGGAGGCGAGACGACGACGCCACCACTCCGCGGGGGCGGAGGCGAGACGACGACGCCACCACCCCGCGGGGGCGGAGGCGAGACGACGACACCACCGCGGCCTCGATCCGGGGGCGGGGTGACGACGACGCCACCGCCTCGGCTCGGGGGCGGGACGACGACGGTGTCGGGCCTTCGACCACGGCCTCGATCACCTTCCACGATGACGGTGCCACCACCACGTCCGGTGACCGTGCGACCCACGCTCCCACGGGGCGGAGACGGCGCGGCGACGACGACGCCGGTGTGCCGATGCCGGTAGCCGCCGGGCACGTAGACGTAACTGCTGCCTCGGGTCTCCCAATAGGGCTGGATGAACACGTAGTCGGTGCGGCCTTCGATCCAGTAGCCGTCGATCCACACGTACTGATAGCCGTCGTACTCCCAGTGGCCGTCGACCCAGACCGCGTTCGAGTACGGCGCGGGGCCGGGTGAGTAGGTGACCCCGGGCGCGGTAGGAGGCGCGTAGGCGACGGTGTGGGTGGCGACGTAGCCGCCGCTGCTGCTGGTGGCGACGTAGCCGGTGCTGCGAGCGCGGCCCGAGTAACGGACCCCGCAGCCGACCATCAGGCTCGAGGCAGCGATCAAGAGGACGACGAGACGAGTCATGGTTGGCTCCTGGGAGACGGGGCAGACGACGAACGAAAGCGGAAGCGCCGATCTCGGCTTGCCAAGCGATGGGCTGAGCGACGTAGAGTGACAGACCGTGAGCACATCATCGAATCCGATTGACCAGGCATCGGGCGAAGCCGTGGACGAGGCAACCCTTCGTCTTGTTCAGCGCTCGGGCCTCCCCACCGAGGTACGAAAAGCCCTGGCCAAGGCCGTTCGCGACCAAGTGCCGTCCGACAACGTCGTAGCAGGACGGGTCACGGAGCCTGATTCGAGCGACTTGGTGGCCCTCCCCACCGAGGGCGCGAACGAACGTAAAGAATGGATCGAGCGAGGACAGGCCGCGATTGCGGCGGGTGAAGTGGCCGCGGTGATCCTCGCTGGCGGGATGGCCACGCGCTTCGGCGGCGTGGTGAAGGCGGGCGTCGAGGCGGCGGGCGGGCGCACGTTCCTGGATCTCAAGCTGTCCGACGTCCGCATCGCCGCAGAGCGCGCGGGCGGGGTGGTGCCCATCGCGCTGATGACCAGCTTCGCGACGTCCGATGAAGTCCGCTCGTTGGCCGCGCCCTTCGATGGACCGAGCACGCCCGTGTCGGTCTTCGAGCAGTGCGTCTCGCTGCGTTTGGCGCCGGATGGTTCGCTCTTTCGGGAGGCGGATGGGACCGCATCGCCTTACGCGCCGGGCCACGGCGATCTTTCCTTCGCGCTGCGCACGAGCGGGGTGATGGCGAAGCTGCGTGAGCGCGGGGTGCGGATTCTCTTGGTGTCCAACGTCGACAACCTCGGCGCGACCCTCGATCCGCTGGTGATCGGTGGGCACCTGGCCCTCGGTGGATCCATCACCGCCGAGACGGTGAAGAAGGATCGCGGCGATCGGGGGGGAACGCCTGCGAGCGTCGGCGGTCTCTTGCAAATCGTGGAGTCGTTTCGTTTTCCCGCTGGCGTCGATCAGGACGCGATCCCGGTCTTCAACACCAACACCCTGTTGATGGACGCCGAGGCGACCGACCGCGACTTCGATCTCACGTTCTTCCGGGTGGAGAAGAAGGTCGATGGGCGCACTGCGATCCAGCACGAGCGCTTGGTGGGCGAGCTGACGGCGTTCTTGCCCACGCGGTTTTTGGTGGTGCCGCGCGGCGGGCCCGAGGGTCGCTTTCAGCCGGTGAAGGATCCCGAGGAGCTCTCGCGTCGTCGTCCCGACATCGAGGCGCTGCTGCGCGCCCGCGGGGTCCTCTGATCGTCATGCGGACCGCGCTCTTCGTGCTGATGGCGTGCGCCCTGACGGCGTGCGGCGGTGATGTGACCATCCTCAGCGGTGAGTGCTCGTTCGAAGGGGAGGGCGTGCTCTCGCTGCTCGACGGACACGCGGTGCACGATCTCGCCCTCGCCGATCGTGAAGGCGGGGCATGGGCCGTCTGGTCCGAGGACAGCGGGCTCTATCTGTTGGGGTTGAGCGTGGAGGGCGCGGCGGACGGGGAACGTCGACGCCTTGGTCCCCCATGTGCGGGCGGGGTGGACGCCTCGCCCAGGGGAGACGCAGTGCTCATCGCGTGTGGGATCTTGGCCGACGACGCCAAGGGCGATCCCGGTCACGCGTTGGTGTACCGAGTGGACTCGGAGTCGGCCTCGGTGATCGATAGCTTCGAGCCCATGGGACCGGACTCGCTGGGGCTGGCGGTGGCGGCGCGCCCTCACGGCTACGCGGTCGCTTGGCACGACGCTCGACGGGGCTCCTCCAGCGTGTGGCTGCTCGAGATCGACGACGAGGCCGCAGCCAGCGCTGCGGTGTTCGCGGAGCTCTTGCCCGAGGCGGTCAGCGGGCCGACGCCCATGCGGGCGAGCACGCCGGGCCGACGCGCGGGGCCACCGAGTTTGCTGGTGCACGGCGGGCATCGCTACCTCGCGTGGGCCGAGACGACGTTGGATGCCGCAGGCGATCCGGTGGGCGATCTCTTGGTCCAAGAGGATGACGGCGCGCCGCGATCCATCGCGACGGTGCAGCACGAGACCGCGACGCCGGAGCTGTCGGTCGGCGGAGGCGAGGGCGCGCGGGTCATCGTGAGCTTCCGTGACAGGCGGCGCCGAGGTCGCCCTCGCGCGTACGCCATGTGGCTGCCGGCGCGGGGACACGATGGGAGTCTGGTGTCGGGGCCGGCATCGAACACCGATGGACCGGCGCTGATGATCCCGTGCATGGGGGGCGCACTCGCGGTGACCCCGCGGACCCATTCGCGGCACGAGCGCCTGGTGAGCGTGCGGAGGCACGACGGCACGACGCTCGAAGGGCAGGGACCCGAGATGCAGCTCTACGAGCACGCCGCTGCGTACGAGCATGCCGCTGCGCTGTGCGTGGCGAACGCCGATGGCGCGGAGCACCTGCTGGTTCTCTACGCGGCGCGGGTGAGCGACGATCATCTGCCAGGCACCGTGCACGCGAGCACGGTGCACTGCGGTGAGTGAGGTCCGCTGAGCCGTGAGCCGCTACCCGCGCTCGGCGAAGCGGTCGGTGGCGCTCACCAGCTCGTGCAAGATCCCCGGCTCGTAGGCCGAGTGCCCCGCGTCGGCCGCGATCCGCAGATCCGCTTCGGGCCACGCGCGGTGCAGATCCCACGCGCTCACCGCCGGGCAGACCACGTCGTAGCGGCCCTGCACGATGACGCCCGGGATCCCTCGCACCCGATCGATGTTGCGCAGGAGCTGATCCTCGGTCTCGAGGAACCCCGCGTTCACGAAGTAGTGGCACTCGATCCGAGCGAACGCGAGGCTGAACTGATCGGCGGCCGCCCTCGCTATCTGTTCGGGTTTGACGTGCAGGCTGCTGGTGCTCGCCTCCCATACGCTCCACGCGCGCGCGGCCTCTTGCCGCTGTACGGGGTCGTTGCCCGTCAAGCGTGCGTGGTACGCGCGCATCAAGTCGTCGCGCTCGCTCTCCGGAATCGGCGCCAGGAACGCCTCCCACGCGTCGGGGAAGATCTCGCTCGCGCCGTGTTGGTAGAACCAGCGCAGCTCGCGGGGCCGCAAGAGAAAGATCCCGCGCAGCACCAGCTCACTGACCCGGTCCGGATGCTTCTCTGCATACGCGAGCGCGAGCGTGGAGCCCCAGCTGCCGCCAAAGACCTGCCAGCACTCGATCCCCAGGTGCGTCCGCAGCGCCTCCATGTCGGCGACGAGATGCCACGTCGTGTTGCTCTCGAGCGACGCGAACGGCGTGCTCTTGCCACAGCCCCGCTGATCGAAGAGCAAGATCGAGTAGCGCTGGGGATCGAAGAAGCGCCGCTGCCGAGGCTCGGTTCCGCCGCCGGGACCGCCGTGCACGAAGACCACAGGCTTGCCGCGGGGGTTGCCGCTCTGCTCCCAGTAGATCCGATGACCAGAGTCGACATCCAAGTGACCCGTCCGGTAGGGCTCCAGCTCGGGATAGAGAGAACGGCGCGCGATCACCCCCGGAGCGTGCCGGACATGGCCTGCATCCCTCAACACGTTTCGCCCTCCTCGGCCAAATGCGGACGATGGACCGAATGCGGGCGGCTGGCGTTCTGGCGGCTGGGCCCGATATGCTGTCCCGCGTATGGCCATCGACGTCGGCAGCCGCATTCGCGACTACGAGATCGTGGCCCGCCTCAAGGCGGGTGGGATGGCGACGCTCTTTCTCGCACGCCGCACCGGGGCGGCCGGGTTCTCGCGACACATCGCGATGAAGGTCGTGCACCCCCACCTGGCGGCCGATCCGGCCTTCATCCGGATGTTCATCGACGAGGCGCTGCTCAGCGCCCGCATCCAACACCCCAACGTCGTGCACGTCGAAGAGCTCGGCGAAGATCACGGCACCTACTTCCTCGCGATGGAGTACGTGCACGGCTCCGCGCTCTCGACGTTGCTCGGTGCGTTGGCCCGTCTCGAGCGTCGCCTCTCACCCGAGATCGCGGTCTCGATCGCGTGTCAGGTGCTCGATGGGCTTCACGCCGCGCACGAGCTCCGCAACGAGGTGGGCCAGCCCCTCGGCGTCGTGCACCGGGACGTCTCGCCGCAGAACATCCTCGTCTCCACCAACGGTCACATCAAGCTGATCGATTTCGGGATCGCCAAGGTCCAGGGCCAGGGCAAGCGCACGGAGACAGGCTCGCTCAAAGGCAAGATCCGCTACATGTCGCCCGAGCAGGCGTACGGGCAGCCGGTCGACAGGCGCACCGACGTCTACGCGCTCGGGATCATGCTCTGGGAGATGCTGACCATGCACCGCATGTTCGGCGCCGGGAACGATCTCGCGGTGCTCGACATGGTGCGCAACCCGACCCCGGAGCCGCCCAGCATGTACGCGCCCGGGATCCCGCCCTCGCTCGACGCGGCGCTGCTGTTTGCGCTCACCCCTGCGATGGAAGGGCGTCCCAACAGCGCGCACGAGCTCAAGCGACGCTTGATCGAAGCGATGCCGAGCGCCGCGACCGTCGATGCCTCGCAGATAGCCGAGATCGTCGAGGCGGTGATCGGCGAGCGGATGGAGCAGCGGCGTCAGGCGCTACCCGAGAGCCTCACCGGCCTTCAAGGCAACGGACCGGGACAGAACACGTTGGTGCCGCCCGCTCGCGGCGGTCGATCGCTCGCGCGCAGTGATGTCTTGGCGCAGATGACGATGAGCGCGCCCGGGGTGAAGTTCACCGCGGATCAAGACGTGTCCGAGGTCGGGCCGCAGCCCTTCGCCGAGAACTCTCGGCGCCTCGATGCGGGCACCGCAGCGGCGGGGACGGCGCCCGGCGCGATGCCACGCGGTGGCATGTCCGCCGAGCGCTTGATCGCGATCGGCGCGGGCGCGATCGCGCTGCTCGCCGTCGGTGTCGCAGGCGGCGTGCTCTTCGGGGCGCGCGGGCCCGACGTCTCGGCCACCGAAACCTCGCCCACCGTGACGTCGTTGCCGACCGTGGGCACGCCAGTGATGTTGCCTCCCGATCCGGTCACCGTCCCGACCTCGGTTGCCGTCGAGGTCCCGGTGGAGCTCGACGCTGGGGTCGATGCCGCTGAAGCGCGCGAAGGTGATCGCGGTGGCCGACGCGGAAAGCGCCGCGGCGGTCGCGACCGCGACGAGGCCGGACGCACCGAGGTCGACGGCGTGGTCATCTACGACGACGACGACTTCTGATCCGGCCCGCTGCTTGAATGCGGAGCGCGCGGAATCTGTTGCGGTCGCGGGCCCGCACCGACATGCTCGGCCCCCGATGTTCCTCGTCCGTAAGGCAGCGCTCAAGCCCGTTCCCAAGTGGGCCGTGGTGGACGAGAACGCCATCGCGTCGGTCGAAGAGACGCTCGGTGACGACACCGACCAGGGCGGCACCGACGTGCAGCTCCAGACCGCGCTGGATGCGGCCTACCGGGAGATGGATCGCCTGCAGCCAGTGATGGCTCGCTACCTCGCCGAGGCCGTCGCCGAGCGCGACGATGATCTCGCCCAGTCGGTGGGGTACTTCTTGATCGTCACCGTGCACATGGCCTTCCGCGAGGCGTTCCCCACCCGGCTCGGCGTGGTGGACGAGGACGCGCTGCAGATAGCCATCGACACGCTCGACGCCGACGAGGAGCTCCGCAAAGACGATCCCGCCGAGATGATGGAGTCGGACGACGTGGTCGCGATGACCCAGCCGCCGCTGCTGAACTTCGTGCAGCACCACATCGAGCAGGCGCTGGAGCAGGCGGGCGAAGCGCCCGATCTGTCGGCCTTCGATCACATCTACCGCGCGGTACTCGTCGAGGTGGTCGCGCTCTCGCACGCGGTCGCGCCGCCCGAAGGCGTCGCGTCGCCGAACATCGCCGGCATGAGCTGATCAGCGCGCGCAGCCGCGGCCGCCGCCGGCGGTCGGCGCCAGCGTCACGTCAGGCCAGCCTGCGTCGGGATCTCGGAGGTAGCGGTAGCGCAGGTAGTGACTCGTCACCCGGCGCACGTAGCCTCGGGTCTGGGAGAACGGGATCCAGTCGACGAAGCGGTCCATCGCCCACTCGCCGCGGCATGCGGGGGCGGCCCACCACTGCTCGACCCGATGTTCGCCCGCGTTGTACGCCGCGAACGCCGCGGGCACGCCGACCAGCTCGATGAGTGTCGCCAGGTAGCGCGCGCCGAAGCGGATGTTGAAGCGAGGATCGAAGAGCAGCGCGCGCCGGAACGGGACCCCGAGCCGCTCGGCCACCCGCGCGCCGGTGCCAGGCAGCATCTGCATCAGTCCAATCGCGTCCGAGATCGACACGACGCCGGGCGAGTACGCGCTCTCCTGCCGCATCACCGCCCAGATGAGCTCGGGCTCGATGTCCATCTCGGTCGCTGCCGATCGTACGGAGCGCTCGAAGGCCTCGGGATACGCAGCGCGCCACACCCATGCGGTCTCGTCGGTGAGCGGCGACTCCAATAGATCGCTGCTGGCCACCAAGCGATAGGCGCGCTCGTGATCGCCGACTGCCGCATAGGCCTCGACCACGGCCCGCAGACCGTGCGCCCGTCGAAGCTCTTGCTCGCCACTCCGCAACACCCGCGCCGCATCCGCGTCGAGGCCCAGGTCTCGATAGAAGGTCGCCGCCGCGGGCCAGGTGATGCTGGCCTCCGGGGTCGCGGCGATGGTGCGTTCGGGGAAGGGCGCCGGATCGGGCTCCTCGTGGGCGAGCAAGTGCTGCCGCGCCATCAGCGCGTAGTAGTGAAGCGGGCTCTCTATGATGAGCGCGACGTACGCAGACCGCGCCTCTGGCCAGCGCCCTCGCTCCTCGAGCACCCGCGCCTGCCAGTAGCGGATACGCAATCGTTCGAGCCCATCGTCGCTGCCTTCGAGCGCAGCCAGCCTTCGCGTCGCGTCGTCCCAGCGGTGGCGATCGAACGCGTCCATCGCCAAACGAAAGCCGGCCTCGCGCGCGTAGTCGCCGGTCGAGTGGTGGGTGATGAACGCGGCGAGCGATCGGCGGCCACGCGCCGGATCGAGATCGAGCTCGGTGGCGGCCGCGAGGTACTCGGCCTCGCGCGCGAGGCGATGCCCGGGATGGGCCCGCACGAACGCGCGGAGCAGGCGCACCCCTTGGCGATCCGCGCTGCGTCGATGAAGGGCGCGCGCCGCATGAAACGCGTCCTCTTCTTCGTGCGGTCCCCCGAGGCGCGCGGCCTCGGCCAAGAGCTCGTGGGCCTCGTCTACGTGTCGCGCCCGGTAGTGCGCCATCCCCACGATGTGCAGCGCCTCGGCCCGTTCGACGCTTGGCTCGGATCCTCTGTCGGGCAGCGTGAGCTCGGCGCACTCGCTCAGCGCGCGATCGTGCTGATGGCGCTCCGAGAGCCGATCGATGCGGGTCAGTCGATTGGCGAGCGAGAGCACCAGATCCCCACCGGTGATCCCCCGCGCCGCGGCCCACGCGCTCGCGTCATCGATGTGCTCGGGCCTCGCTATCACCAGCGCGCGCAAGGTCTCGATCGCGTCGTCCTCGCGATGCGCGGCGACCAACACCTCGGCGAGCAGCAGCTGCAGGGCGAAGCCATCGGTGTCGTCGCGCTCCTCGGCGATCGAGCCGCGAAGCCGCCGCTCAGCGAGCTCGAGATCTCCGCGCGCGGCGGCACACTCGGCGAGGAGCGCGCGGCTCACCCGATCGGGGTGGACCATGCCGCTCAGCGTCGCCTCAGCGCCGGTCGCATCGCCCGTCGCGAGCTCGAGACGGCCGCGGCGGACTCGCATGTCATCGGCGACCTCGGCCGGCAACGTAGCCAGATCGATGGTCGCGTAGGCGACCAAGGCCTGCGCGGGGTCGCTGTCCCGCTCCCAGAGGCGCCCGAGCAGGTAGCTCTGCTCGGCGGTACGCGGGTGCAGCGCCATCAGCGCGACGCGGGCCGCGCTCACCTCGCCGTCGCGCACCAGCGCTGCGATGGACTCGGTGGCGGCCGGCTGGGCGCGCGCAGAATCCGCGACCGCGAGGCCGGCCAGGATCGCGAGTGCCGCGACGCAAGAGAGAAGAGGAGAGCCCATGCGCGCCGAACAACACCCGCGCCTCCGCAGAGGCTTCCCGCTCATGCGGAGTCCTCAGCCGTCGCGTCCGTTGCTGCCTCTGTCGCTGCCTCTGCTGCTGCCTCTGCTGCTGCCTCTGTCGCCGCCGCCTCGGCCCCCATCGCGAGCAACCGCTTGGTCCGCGCGACGTCGAGCTCGCCTTCCCAGTGGGCCACCACCAACGTTGCCACGGTGTTGCCCACCAGGTTCGTCAGCGCGCGCGCCTCGGACATGAAGCGATCGATCCCCAGGAGCAGCGAGAGCCCAGCGACCGGCACGGTGCGGGTCGACTGAAGGGTCGCCGCCAGCGTCACGAAGCCACCGCCCGTCACCGCGGCCGCGCCCTTGCTCGTGAGGAGCAAGACGCCCAGCAGCGCCGCCTCCTGCGCCCAGGTGAGCTCGGTGTTGGTGGCCTGCGCCACGAAGACCGCGGCCATCGTCAGATAGATGCTCGTGCCATCGAGGTTGAACGAGTACCCCGTCGGCACCACCAGGCGGACCACACTGGGCGCGCAGCCGAGGCCTTCGAGCTTGTCCATCAGCTGGGGCAACACCGACTCGCTCGACGAGGTCCCCAGCACGATCAAGAGCTCGGCGCGGATGTAGCGCAGCACCTGGAAGATCGAGAGTCCGATGCTGCGCAGCACCAGGCCCAGCACCACGATCACGAAGAGCAGGGCGGTCGCGTAGAAGCCCAGCATCAGCTTGCCGAGGTGAATGAGCGACTCGAAGCCGAAGTGCCCGACGGTGTAGGCCATCGCGCCGAACGCACCGATCGGCGCGAGGCGCATGACCAGGGCCACCACCCGGAAGAAGACGACGCTGAGCGCCTCCATCCCGTACAGCACCGGCTTGGCACGCGGGCCCGCCGAGGCCAGCGCCATTCCAAAGAGGATCGCGACGAAGAGCACCTGAAGGATCTCGTCGCTGGTGAACGCGCTCACGAACCCGTGGGGGACGATCCCCGTGAGGTGCTCCACCAGGGTGGTGTTCTCGCGGCCCCCAGTCGTGGTCTCGAGCGCGCCGATGTCGAGCTCGTCGGGGTTGGCATTGATGCCCGCGCCGGGCTGGATGAGGTGCACCATCACGAGACCTATCAACAGCGCCAGCGTCGACATGCCCTCGAAGTAGAGGAGCGCCTTGAGACCGACGCGTCCCACCCTGCGGAGATCGCCTACCGAAGCGATGCCCAGGCCCACCGTGAGGAACACGATGGGTGCGATCAGCATCTTGATGATCCGCACGAACGTGTCGCCCAGCGGCTTGAGCGAGCTGGCGAACTCGGGGGCTGCGACGCCGAGGATCACGCCCGCCGCGATGGCGACGAGCACTTGCAGATAGAGCGTGTCGCGCGTGGGAGACGCGTGGGGGTCGGGGGTCATCGCGGTCTCCGAAGGAGCAGCCCGAGCGCGAGCGTCATCAGAAGCGGCGCGCTCGAACGTCCATGCCTCGCGCCCACGCTGCAGCCGCTCGAGGCGACGTAGGCCTCGCGGGTCCAGCGACGCTCGCTTCGATTCCAAGCGGCCGTCACCTCGGTGGGCTCGCACTGGCGGCGCTCGCGGCACACGCCCTCGCTGCAGTGGTGCCCTTCGGCGCACGGGCCGATCGGCATGTTCACGCTGTGCGCCTCTTCATCGGCGCGACGCCCGCCGGTCACGCTGCGAGGGGCCCAGCACTCGAAGAGCGTTTCGCAGCTCGAGCCTGTGGCGCAGTCGTGACCCGTGCGGCATACGGCGGGGGAGCACACCTCTGCGTGGTTGCGGATGGCGTGCTCGAGGCCGGGAGGACAGGCCCCATCGAACGGCATGATCGCGTCCGCGTCGGCCTGGGCTGTCAGTGCCGTGATCGCAACTGCGAGGGAGAGCGAAGCCATGATCGAACGCATCCCGCGAAGGGTACACGGCCCGGGGATCAGGGTCCGCTTCTCGCGGCAGGCTCGCGGGTGCGGGCCTCCGCTTTCAGGGCGCGAGCGCGGGGACTGCGAGCGCGACGCTGCCCAGGCCCGAGATCAGCGGCGGCCCGATGATGCGCCACACGTCGCGGGCGCCGGTGTGGGTCAGATGCACTCCGTCGGAGGTCGATCCGTCCGTGATCCGCAGGCCGCGCGGATCCACCACCACGCCGCACGTCGTGCCTCGCACGCCCGCCGCTTGCGCGTCTTGGATCCGGTGGATGCGATCGGCCCAGCCCTCGCGATCGCCATTGGTCGGAAGGACCCACATCACCCGCGGCGCGCCCGCTTCACACAAAGCGTCCACCAGCGCGTGGGTCCGCGCGGTGTAGATCTCGATCCATCGGGCTTCATCGCGCCACGCTACCCACGACGCCTCGCCGCGGGTACCGCCTGGTGCCTCTTCACGCCGCAAGCGGAGCGCTTGAGTATCGTTCCCGCCCATGTAGACCACCACACCGCGCATGGTCTCGAGCCCGCGCAGCGCGTGGGCTTCGTCCTGCCAGTCGAAGAAGTCGGGGCGCGCCAGGCCTGTACTCGATCGCCCATGGCGCTCGACGCGCAGACCCGCGCCCTCGAGCTCGCTCTCCATCATCCGGCCGAGCGCGCCATTCACCGACGAGCTCCCGATCAACACCACGTCGTCGGGCTCACGCGCGGCGCGGCGTTGCGCGTGGGCGGGCACGGCGACGCCGACGAACAGGAGGAGCGCCGACAGCGTGACGAGCGCGGCGAGCCGCTGGGTGGCCGTGGCGTTCGTGGGCTGGACGCTCGGGTGGGTGTTCGCCTCGGTGCTCGAAGCACGCACTTGCGGCTGCGGGTGATGGGACAGCGCCAGCAGGGTTCCGTCGGGATCGCGGAAGTAGAGCGAGTAGGGCGACTCACGCTCGATGGGTGTGCCCGCGGCGAGGAGACGGGCCCGCCACGCCGCTCGCTCGCTCGGCGCGATGCTCAGCGCGATGCAGTGCCAGCCCGGCTGCTCGTCGTCGCGGACCGCAGCGTCCGGCGCAGCTTTCTCCAGCGCGAGGAACGTGCCGTCTCCGAGCGAGAGCCAGATCGATCGCGGCGCGCCGTCCTCGCTCTCGTGGCGCGTGTTCACCGCGAGGCCCAGCACGCCGACGTAGAAGGCCTCGGCGCGTGACAGATCACGGACTAGGACGGCGAGGTGATGTACCCGGGGAGGCTCGAGCGAGAGGTTCACGGCCCGCAGTGTGCGCCGCGCGTGCAGGTGCTCGCCAGTATCCGCCCGATGGTTCTGCTAGCCTGCCATCACCATGCGCCGCCCTTTCACGCGAGCCTGGTCGTTTGGGTTCCTGCTCCTGCTCGAACTCGGCGGGCCCGCGGCGCTTCAGGGACAAGTGGACGAGAGCCGGCTGCTCGAGCTGACGTTGGGCCAGTCGAGCACCCTCACGATGCCCGGGATCGCGAGCTTCTCGTTGTCGGGGCCCAGCATCGTCGAGGTCACGCCGCTCCCGGACCGCAGCGGCCTCATCGTGCGGGCGATCGCGCCGGGCGAGACTTCGCTCCTGCTGATCCACGGCGGCACCCAGGTGAGCTACCGCATCCGGGTGACGGGCAGCCGAGGGCCACGAAGGATCCCTGGGCCGGATGATCGGAGCGTTGCGGTCGGCGAGCAGGCTACCGTCGAGGCGGCCCACGTCGCGTCGTACTCGGTCACCCCGATGGGGATTGTGGATGTCGTCGTGCACGCCGATCGAGGGGAGTTCGCGGTCACCGGTCGGCGGGTCGGCGTCGCGTCCATCGTCTTGATCTTCGATGATCGACACACAGAGACCCGGCGCATCGAGGTCACCGCAGCGCCGGACGGTGCTCCCCTGCCCGCCCCCGAGCGGACACCCTGAGTCGCGCTCGGGCCCAGCTAACCCCCCGCCGCCATCATCGGCTATCGTAGGACGCCTATCTCGCGAGCCACACATGACCACCCACAAGGCTCACTGGATATTGCGGACGTGAGCGAGGCCGAGCGACGCAGCCGAACAGAGGACAGGCTCGCCCACCAGCAGCTCGCCATCCTCAACGCCCTGCCGGCGCACATCGCGCTCCTCGACACCTCCGGCACGATCGTCTCGGTCAACGAGGCCTGGCGGCGCTTCGGGCAGGACGTGCTTCAGGGCGCGAACTTCGGCGTCGGCCTCGACTACCTGGCGGTCTGCGACGCGGCGATGGGCGACTGTTCGGAAGAGGCAGGGATCGCCGCCGAGGGCATCCGCCGCGTCCTTCGGGGCGAGACCCGGCAGTTCGGCCTGGAGTATCCGTGTCACTCGCCGACCGAGCGCCGGTGGTTTCGGCTCATGGTCACGCCGCTCGACGAGCGCCAGCCGGGCGGCGTGGTGGTCATGCACGTGAACGTCACCGAGCGCCGCCTGGCCGAGGAGCGCTTGCGCGAGAGCCTCGCCCGCAGCGCCGAAGCCGAACGCATCGCCCACCTCGGAAGCTGGGAGCTGTCGCTGCTCGACCTCGAGGATCTTTCGAACAACGCGCTGACGGTCTCGGAGGAGCTGCTCCACATCGCTGGCGTCGAGCCCAACACTACGCCGCCCACCGTCGCCGACCTCGCGCGCCTGCTCCCGCCCGAGGCCCGGGACGGGTTCCGCGAGGCGGTGCAGACCGCGATCCGCGAGCGCGTTTCGTATTCGCTCATCCACCGTTTCATCTGGCCCGACGGCACCGAGCGGGTGGTCCACCAGCTGGGGCGGTGCTTCTTCGACGAGGCCACCGGCCGGCCGCTCAAGCTCGTCGGCACCGCGCGCGACATCACCGAGCAGACCCGCGCCGACGAAGCGCTTCGTCAGAGCGAGCGCGAGCAACGGCTCCTCGCGCAGCAGCTCGAGGGCGAGCGAGCTCGGCTCACGGCGGCGCAGCGGGTCGCCAAGGTGGGGAGCTGGGAGACCGACCTCGCCACGCTCGAGATCATCTGGTCCGACGAGACCCATCGGATCTTCGAGACCGAGGCTGCGACGTTTCGGCCGACCCATCCGCGGTTCCTCGAGCGAATCCATCCGGAGGACAGAGCTGCGGTGGACGACGCGTTCGCCAAGTCGAGGGACGTGCGCGAGCCGTGCTCGATCGAGCACCGCATCCTCGTGCCCGGAGGGCGGACCAAGACCGTCGAGGAGCGGTGGCAGACGATCTTCGACGAGGGGGGGCAAGCTATCCGGGCGCTCGGAACCTGCCACGACATCACGGACCGCAAGCGAGCAGACGATGAGCTCCGCCGGAGCCGTGACCTGCTCCGGATCGCCAGCAACGCCGCCCGCCTCGGCGGTTGGAGGCTCGAGCTGCCCGCGCGGAAGTTCAGCTTCTCAGACGAGCTCCTCGCCATCCACGAGCTGCCCCAGAACGCGGAGCCGACGCAGGACGAGTTCATCGACCTCTACGCCCCCGAGCCGCGCGAGGTGCTTCGCCGTCACATGGACGCGTGCCTGCGCGACGGGACACCTTACGACCTCGAGCTCCCCAAGCGCACCGCCACTGGGCGACCGATCTGGCTGCGCTCCATCGGCGAGGCGGTGCGCGACGCCGACGGGCGGATTGTCCGCATGCAGGGCGCGGGGCAGGACATCACCTCGCGCAAGCTGGCGGAGCAGGAGCTTGCGCGCATGAACCGCGCCCTGCGGCTGTTGTCGCACTGCAACGACGTCTTGGTCCGCGCGCAGTCCGAGCAGGCGCTCCTCGATCAGGTCTGCCGCATCGCCGTCGAGGACGGCGGCTACGGGCTCGCGTGCGTCGGCTACGCCGAACAGGACGCCGCCAAGACCATCAGCGTGCGCGCGCGCGAGGGCGCGAACGCCAGCTACCTCGATGGCCTCGCCCTGAGCTGGTCGTCCGACGTCCCCGAGGGGAGCGGGCCCGCCGGCGAGACGGTCCGCACCGGCGAGCTCGTCGTGTGCAGAGACATCACGGCGGACGCCGACTTCGCCGTGTGGCGCGACCGGGCGGTGGCGCACGGGATTCGCAGCGTCCATTGCTTCCCTCTCCGCGAGGCCTCCGGGACCTTCGGCGTGCTCTGCCTCTATGCGGCGGAAGTGAGCGAGGCCGGCGCCGACGAGCTCGAGCTCCTCCAGAAGCTGGCCGACGATCTCGCCTTCGGCATCGTCAGCCTCCGCGCGCGCGAGGAGCACCACCGGTCCGAGCAGAAGCTGCGCGAGCAGGCGGAGCTTCTCGACCAGACCAGCGAAGCTATCTTCGTCCGGGATCTCGACGACCGCATCACCTACTGGAACGGCGGCGCCGAACGGCTCTACGGCTGGACCGCCGCCGAGGTCCTCGGGCGCCGGGCCATCGCCCTCTTCCACCGCACCGACGCCGCCCGGCTCGCGCAGGCGCGCGCGGCGCTGGAGCGCGCGATCGCGACCGGCGCGTGGGTCGGCGAGCTCCACAAGACCGACAAGGCGGGGCGCTCGCGCCTCATCGCGGCGCGCTGGAGCCTCTTGCACGACGCCGGGTCCCAGCCGCGGGCGGTGCTCACCATCGACGCCGACATCACCGAGAAGCGGCAGATCGAGACGCAGCTCCTGCGGACCCAGCGCCTCGAGAGCATCGGCACCTTGGCGGGCGGGATAGCCCACGATCTGAACAACGTGCTGACGCCGATCCTCACGTCGATCAACATGCTGAGCGAAGGCGAGACCGACCCCGACAAGCGGGAGGACCTGGCGGTCCTCGAGACGTCGGCGCGGCGCGGCGCGGCGATGGTGGGGCAGCTCCTATCGTTCGCGCGCGGCGAGCCGCAGGGACCTCACAAGCGCGTCGATGTGGCCGCCATCGCGGGCGAGGTCTTGCAGATGGTCCGCGAGACGTTCCCCAAGGACATCTCGCCAGTGTTCCGGAAGAGCCAGACCCCGTGGGCCATTCAGGGCGACGCGACGCAGATTCATCAGCTCATCACGAATCTTTGCGTGAACGCGCGCGACGCCATGCCGAACGGCGGCGTGCTCACGCTGGCCCTCGAGGGCGTGGTGGTCGACGACCTGTACGCCGGGATGAGCGCGGAGACGCCGTCGGGCCAATACCTGCGGGTGCGCGTCGAGGACACCGGCAGCGGTATGGCGCCCGAGGTCCGCGACCGAATCTTCGAGCCGTTCTTCACCACCAAGCCGTCGGGGACGGGCACCGGCCTCGGGCTGTCGACGTGCCACGCCATCGCCCGCAGCCACGGCGGCTTCATCCTCGTCTCGAGCGAGCTCGGCAGGGGCTCGCGCTTCGACGTGTACTTGCCCGCGGAGGTTTCCAGAGATGAGCGCGCCGAGGCCGCGAGCACCCAGGCGGAGCTCCCCCTCGGCCGCGGCGAGCTCGTGCTGGTCATCGACGATGAGGAGGCCATCCGCAAGGTCACGCGCCGCACCCTCGAGCGGTACGGCTACCGGGTGCTCCTTGCCGCCCATGGCGCCGAGGCGGTCGCGCTCTACGCCGCGAACGCCAGCGGCATCGCCGCGGTGCTCACCGACATGTCGATGCCGATCATGGACGGGCCCACGACCGTCGTCGCGCTCCAGGCGATCGATCCTTCGGTGCGGGTCATCGGCTCGACCGGCCTCGACTCGGACGGCAAGGCCGCCAAGGCGCGCACCCTCGGGGTCACCCACTGGGTTCCCAAGCCGTACACCGCCGACGTCCTCTTGCGGATGCTCCGCGCCGTCATCGGCTAGCGTGCTTTCGACTGCTCAGCGCTTGCGGCGCCGCGCGGCGAGCGCCAGCCCTACGACCATCCACACCGCGAGTCCTCGCATCGGACTGCCACGCTGCGCGCGGCAGGTGCAGCCGCTGCCCTCGAATGTGTAGCCGCGTCCTCGGATCCCGCCGTCGAAAGTCCCGACGTCGGGCCTCGGACCGGCATCCACGCCGGGGCCTACCTCGATGAAACAGTTGTCGTCGCAGCCATCACCGACGTTGGTGTTTCCGTCCTCGCACTGCTCGCGGCCGTCCCAGAGGAAGCCGTCGCCGCAGCGCGCGAAGTTGCAGAGCACACACGCGTCCGTCGCGTCGCCGTTGCCGTCGTCGCACTCTTCGTCGGCGGTGACCACTCCGTCGCCGCAGGGCTCTCTGGCTTCGAGCTGGCAGTTCTCGTCGCAGCCGTCGCGGGGATTCCGGTCCCCGTCGTCGCACTCTTCTCCGGACTCGACGATGTTGTTGCCGCACACCGCGACGCTGCTGCCCCCGCACGTGGCAGGGCAGGTGTCCCCGTCCATGGTGTTGCCGTCATCACAGCTCTCGCCGGTCTGCCGTAGAGCATCACCGCACGTGGCCACGATGTTCGTGCCCGAGATGAGTAATCGCCAGATCCCGGGACTCCCCGTGTTGGTGGTCCCGCAGAGGTCGGCCACCTCCGCCGTGCCCGAGCCCGGAAGGACCACGAACTCGCCAGGGGCCGCGTCGCCTCGGCTGATCCCCGCCTGCGCATGAAGCGGCAGCGAGCCGGTCCTGGTCCAGTCACACCGGTTGTAGCGGAGCTCCAGCTGGGTGACTCCCGGGCTGCCGGAGGTGAGGATCATCTGGGCGCTCACCAGGCGTGTGGGGTCGCCGCTTCGAGCGGGCACGAGATACCAGGTGATGATGACTCGGCCGAGCTCGACATACACATAGACCCGCTGCGAGCCGGCGACGCTGCCAGTGCCCTCGGGGAGCATGTTGTACGACCAGGCGGCGAGGATCGCGCGCCCCGCGACGGGGAAGGGGGCCACGGGCGCCAGGCCTCGCGGGCCCCCGAGCGACACCAGGCCATTGGCGCTCACGGTGATGCGGGGGAACGTCTCTCCGTAGAAGTCCATGCCGCCCGGGAAGGCCGGCAACACATCCACGATCTCGTCGGCGTCGTCGCCCTCGATCTCGAGGGGTCCGAAGTCGGCCGCGCCACCGAAGCCCGTGAGTAGGGTCGCCTGGGCGCTCGCGGACCCCGCGCCCATCCATCCGACGCTGCACGCGAGCCCGAGGAGGAGCGACGTCCTCACCGCTCCGCCTCGTCCTCGGTCTCCGCATCGGCCCCCGCGGGCGCCAGGGTGCGGATGACCACGAACTCGTCGTCGCGCGCGTCGCCCACGACGGCCTCCACACGCGCAGGGTCCACGCCGCGGGACACCAGCGAGCGTACGATCGACTCGGCGCGCTCCAGCGCCAAGCCGTCGTCCGTGCCGCGACGTCCGCTCGCGGGGCGCACCACGATCTGCCAACGCGCGGTGCTGGGATCGAACGTCATCACACCGGCCACCTCGTCGAGGAGCTGGCCATTGGTCGGACCGAGCTGGGCCGTGCCGGAGGTGAAATCGATGCTCCGTATGAACTCGATGTTCGCGCCCGTGACTCGGATGGTGGTGGGACAGCCGGCGCTGCGCGCGTTGCCGGGTACCCGCGGGCACTCATCGACGTCGTCGTTGAATCCGTCTTCGTCGTCGTCGAGCTCGGGGCAACCGTCGGTGTCGGCGTAGCCGTCGACGTCTTCGGGCTCGCGCACACAGCCGTCCTCGGTGTCTGGCACTCCGTCTTCGTCGTTGTCGAGATCGGGACAGCCGTCTTCGTCCTGGAATCGGTCGAGGTCCTCGGCCTCATCGGGGCAGGCGTCGGCGTCATCGAGGATGCCGTCGGCGTCCGCGTCGGGCGGCGGGGGTGGAGGGGTGTCCCAGCGGACACCTGCGAACACCCGCACTGCGGGCGTGCCCGGCGCGCGGAGGAAGCCGACGCCGAGGCCCGCCTCGATGGCGAGCCCGATGTCGGTGCGGAAGCGCCCGCCCAAGATCATCTCCAGCGCTGTTCCCGTGCCCTGAAAGACCAGGTCCTCGCGCAGACCCGTGGAGAGGATGAACTCGACCATGAGATCGCCCGCGTCGCCCAGCGCCGCGAAGCGACCGCCGAGGCCGATGTTCAGCTCGCTCGCACTGCGGTAGCTGTCGTTGCCGAGCGAGCGCTCGGGCCGGTAGTTCACGCCCGCCATGATCTCGAGCGTCACGATCGAGAGCGCGATGTCCGCGAGCAAGAGCCCGCGCATGGAGAACTCTTGATCCGTAGCGTGGCTGTTGGCGCCGCCCGCCAGGGGAATGAACGCCTCGACCGTCGCGCCCAAGTGGAAGGTGTCCGCTTCCTCGCCGATGATGCGCACCGAACCACCGATCGCGGGATCGGAGATGGTGGCGGGGTCGGGATCATCGAAGGTCGTGCCGGCCAGCGTGGGCTGATCGCCATCCTGAAAGACCACCGGGATCCGCAGGTGGAACTCCAAGAAGTCCAGGATGCCGATCGCGGCGAGCAGGTTGAAGAGCACCCGGTTCGAGACGATGGCGGCCGTGTAGTCCGAGGCCGTCGAGCGCGCGACCAAGGGCTGATGGGCGTAGTCGATCACCAACCCGAACGACGGGTTGAGGTGCCCGATGGTGCTCGCCGCCGGCATCGCCAACCCGTCGTGGGTCGTGGGCGGCGGTAGGAATCTGTCGATCCGCATGTCTTGCGCCTGTGCCCGCACCCGGGCGGGGGAGAGCACCGTAGCGACGAGCACGAAGGACGCGCAGAGGGAGGCGGAGAGAACGAAGGCCCGCATGGCCGGCGATGATAGCCGACCCTCCCGTTTCGTGTGGATTCGTCAGGAAGAAATGCTCAAGCGCGACCGATGCGCCGCAGCGCACGGGCCACCGCGTCGAAGCGCGCGCGATCGAGGATGGCGCCCTCTCGGCGGATGGGTACGAACTCCAGATCGATTAGGCGATCGAGCTTCGCATAGCTGACCCGTCCCTCGCGATCCCAGGGACCGATGCCCACCTCGACGTGGTCGTGGCGTCCGGTGTCCTTGCTGGTGAGTGCGAGCCCGACTCTGCGTCCGCTGCGGTAGCCGATGACGAGCACTGGGCGGTCCTTGCCCTGCGACGGATCGTCCTCGTAGGGCACCCAGGTCCACACCACTTCGCCGGGGTCGGCCTCGCCATCGGCCCGCGGCGCGTACTCGATCTCGAGGCCACCACTGGGGTCGGGGATGCTGCGCGTCGAAGGTCCACTCGAGGCGAGGCGCCTGGGCTTCGAACGTGTGGGCTCCGAACGCGTGGGCTTGGAGCTCGTGACCTTGGAACGTGTGGGCTCGGAGCGCGTGCCGTTGGAACGCGTCGATCCGAGCCGGCGCGGGCGCAGAACCCGGAAGAGCCAGATGAAGAACGCGCGGAGCAGGCGGAACATCGGATGCCCGCCTCAGCGACGAATGACGTCCAGCACCAAGGCAGGTGGCTTCCTGCGGCGGGAGCCTACCTCGATAGCCTTCAGCACCCGCTTCTCCAACGCGCCGTCGCTCTTGGCCGCGAGATGAAGCTCGAGCAGCGGCTCGCCCTTCTTCACCGCGTCGCCCACCTGCTTGGACAGCACGATGCCGACGCGGAAGTCGACGGCCTGATCCGCGCGGGTTCGTCCCGCGCCCATCGTCACCGCCGAGAGCCCCAGCTCGAGCGCGTCCATGTGGGTCACGAATCCGCTCTTCTGCGCCTTCACCACCTGCACGATCGGCGCCTTGGGCAATCGATCGGGCTCGCTCACCACGCGGGCGTCGCCGCCCTGCGCTTTCACGATCGCCGCGAACGTCGCGAGGCCGCTGCCGTCGGCGATGGCGCGCTCCAGCTTGGCTCGCCCTTCGCGCTCGTTCTTCGCCACCTTGCCGAGGCGCAGCATCTCCGCGCCCAGCACCAACGTCAGCTCGTGTAGATCCTCGGGTCCCTGACCCATCAAGATCTCGATCGCCTCCCGGGTCTCGAGCGCGTTGCCGATCGCGCGCCCCAGCGGCGCCTCCATCGAGGTGAGGAACGCGGTCACGTCCTTCTTCGCCAGCCGACCGACCCGCACCAGCGAGCTCGCCAGCGCCGCAGCGTCCTTCTTGGTCTTCATGAAGGCGCCGCGGCCCACCTTCACGTCGAGCACCAGCCCATCGATGCCGGCGGCGAGCTTCTTCGAAAGGATGCTCGCTGTGATGAGGGGAATCGACTCGACGGTCGCGGTCACGTCGCGCAGCGCATAGAGGCGCTTGTCCGCGGGCGCGAGATCGGCGGTCTGTCCGATCAGCGCGCACCCGATGTCGCGCACCTGCTTGGTGAACTTCGCGATGGGCATGGTGACCCCGAATCCCTCGATCGCCTCGAGCTTGTCGAGGGTACCGCCGGTGTGGCCGAGGCCGCGTCCGCTGATCATCGGCACCGGCACGCCACACGCGGCGACCAAGGGCGCCAGACACAAGGACACCTTGTCTCCCACCCCGCCCGTCGAGTGCTTGTCGACTTTGATGCCGGGCACACTCGAGAGATCCACGGTGCGACCGCTGTCCTGCATGGCGCGGGTGAGCGCGACGATCTCCTTCGGGCTCATGCCCCGAAAGAAGATCGCCATCGCCAGCGCGCTCATCTGGTAGTCGGCGACGTCACCTTTCACGAAGCCGGCGATCAGGTGCTCGATCTCCTTGGGAGTCAGCTCGCCGCCGCCCCGCTTGTGGGCGATCAGCTCGGGCGTGGAACGAAAGGTACTGGAACGAAAGGTTCTGGAACGAAGGGTAGTAGTGGTCTTTATCACTTGCTCGGTCGCTTCTTGCGGCCGCCGCCGCTGCGCTCACCCCGCGGAGGGCCTGCGGTCTTGGACCCGCCGTACTTCTTCTTCGGAGGTCCGTCGCCGCGTGTTCCGCGCCCCTGAGGCTTGCCACGAGGCGACTTCGGCTCACTCGCTGGCCGCTCCACCCGCGCTGCGGTCGGTGCTTCGGACTTGGTGATCGCGATGAGCGATGCGTAGCTCTTGCGATCGGCCAACGAGACCGTCTCGAGCTTCACCTCGACCCGATCTCCGAGTGCGATGCTCCGGCCGCTGCGTCCCGCATACGCGCGGATACCGAGACCATCGAGACTCCAGGGCTCGCGGGTGCCGTTGCCATCCACCCGATCGAGGGGAATCGAAGCCTCCACGAAAGGCGAGTCGAGGGTCACGAAGATCATCTCGGGCGACAGACCGCTGACCACACCGGCGAAATTCTCGCCGATCTTGGGCTGCATGATCAGCGTCGCGCACAGCGCCTTGGCGTCGCGCTCCACCGTCATCGCGCGCCGCTCCATGCGAGACGACTGGATAGCCTCGATGCGCCGCGCCTGGATGGCCTCGGGTGACTGATCGATCTGCTCGCCGCGAGCTATCGCGCGCACGATGCGGTGAACGACGAGATCGGGATAGCGCCGGATGGGCGAGGTGAAGTGCAGGTAATCCTTCGCCGCGAGCGCGAAGTGCCCGATGTTGTCGAGCGAGTAGATGGCCTGCTGCATGGAGCGCAGGAGCAGATACCCCAGCGCGCCTTCGTGCGGCGTGCCCGCGATCTGCGCCAGGACGGCCTGAAGTGCCTTGGGATCCTCGACGGCGTCCTCGGGCAGCGCGAGCCCGAAGGCCTCGGCCACCTGCGCGAACTGCATGACACGGGTGGCGTCCGGCTTGCCGTGGATCCGGAACGGCGCCGCGAGCGAACGCCGCGCGAGCTCTCCGCCGACCGTCTCGTTGGCGAGGAGCATGAGATCCTCGATGGTCTCGTACGCCTTCTTGACCCCCGCATCGCCCTTCTGCTGGACGACGTCGACGGGCTCCCGATCGGGCCCGAGCTTGATCTTGCTCTCGGGCAATTCGAACGCGAGGGCGCCGCGCTTCTCTCGCCGCCCCCGCAAGAGCGCGCTCACTTCGGCGAGCACCTTCAGTAGCGGCAAGTGCGCTTGCGCCTCCGGAGAGGCCGCAGGCAGCTCAGTCCAGCCCAGCGCCCTCGCGACACCGCCGTAGGTGAGCCGCGCCCGAGAGCGCATCACGCCTTCCACGAAGCGGAAGTCGAGGACTCGCCCGGTCGGATCGAGCTGGCAGTCCACCGCGAGGGTGAGCCTGTCATCGGTGTCGACCAGCGACGCGAGGTTCGTCGACAGCTCCGGCGGGAGCATGGGAATCGCCCGGTCGGGCAGGTAGATGCTGGTGGCGCGCTTGAGCGCCTCGACGTCGATGGGCGAACCAGGACGCACGTAGTGCGAGACGTCCGCGATGGCGACTACCACCCGGTAGCCCTTGGCGTTCTTCTCCGCCCAGACCGCGTCGTCGTGATCGCGCGCGTCCTCGGGATCGATGGTGCACAGATCGAGCGATCGGAGATCCACGCGCCGCGCGATCTCTTCTTCGGGGACCTGCGCCGGGAAGCCCAGCGCCTCGGCGACGACGTCGTCGGGGAACTCCTCGATCACCCCCTCACGGATGAGGACCTTCTCGATCTCGACGTTCGCAGTGCCGCGCGTGCCGAGCACCCGGAGCACCCGCACAGCGCCGATGTCGCCGCGTTCGGCGTGGATGAAGCGCTCGGGGTGACGGGTCACCTGCGCGACCACTTCGCTGCCTTCGGGCGTGTCGAGCGGCAGCGCGCCCTCCACGATGAAGCGCTCGGGCAGCCGGGGATCACGGGGCTCGAGGAACCACGCGTTCCGGCTCTTCACGAGCGTGCCTGCGACGCGGCGCAGACCGCGCTCGAGCACCTTCAGGATGTCCCCCTCGCGGCCCTTGGGGCTCGGTCGCACCCGGAGCTCGACGCGGTCGCCGTGCATCGCGCCGTTCAGCGAAGGCGGCGCGATGAACGCGTCGGGCCCAGCGTCATCGCAGGTCACGAAGCCGAAGCCCCGCGGGGTCATCGAGAGCCAGCCCGAGAGCTGCGCCCGCACGTTCGCCTGCGGCAGGGACGCTTTCGTCGCCTCGCGCGTGCTTTGCGCTTCGCGGGCCTTGGGAGCTTCGCGGGTGGGAGCTTCGCGGGCCTTGGTAGCTTCGCGGGCCTTGGGAGCTTCGCGCGGCATCTCATTCGCCGGCGCGGGTGGATTGCGCAGCGGCTTGGGCGGCAGCTCACCCGCGTCGCGTTGCGCTTCACGGCGGGCGCTCCGGGCCATGGTCGCGGGGTCGCCGCTTCGGGGCTGCACGTAGCGGAACTTGTTTCCCGGCAGCTCCTTCGCGAGCCCCAGCGTGGCGAGCTCTCGAAGGGCGTGGCGGACCGCCTCCTTCTCGCTCTTGTCCCGCTCCATCAACGTGATGAGCTCCATCACGTGCACCGAGCGGCTGGCGGCGCGCAGCGCGTTCACCACCACCTCGGAGGTCAGCGGTCCCGCCGCGGCCTTGGTGTCCCCCGTCTGCTTGGCCGCTTTCTTGGCGGGCTTCTTCTCATCTCCGGACGGCTTGGCAGAGCGACCCTTGGGGCCCGCTGCCTTCTTACGAAACTTCGAATTCACTCTCTACAATCACTCTCTCGATCGAAACGGATCAAACGGTCGATGGCTGCCTCATGTCCGCCCCTAATGGCGGCCTACGTCGGGCCTTCGGTGGCGCCCTTCTAGCACCGAAGGAGGGCGCGAGCCCGGTCCCCCCTTTCGGGTGTCAGCGAGTGGCACCTAGGTGCGGTCGCGGTGTGGACCGGCCGCGTGGTCGAATCCTCACGCTGTAGGGCCCCTCGGGGCGCGCTGTGGGATCGGGCCCCATAGGCCTCGAAGCGGGGTGCGAGGGCATCTTCGCGCTGCGGTCCCGATTGCCCGCCGCATCGATGCGCACGGCGTTCGCCACCGCGCAACGGGCTTCGCGGGGCCATCGGCACGTGGGTTGCCAAGGCAGGTCACGAAGTGGAGAACGCGATGACCACTGCTCGGGGCACCGATCCCTTCGGCAGCGATGACGCCGGATGGGACGAGTTCCGACTCGCTGCGATCCTGCCGGTCGCCGGCCCGTGGGTGCAGCTCGCGCTCAAGCCGACCGACTTCCGCAACGACGCGTGGGGCCCGTGGCTCATCGCGAACGGCATCTGGCAGGGCGTCGGTACCATCCTGCTCATCGCCGGCATCGCCACCATCGGCGACGACGAAGTGCCGACCGCCGAGATCGAAGGCGTCCGCTTCGCAGTGCTCCCCAACTTCGCGCCCGATCAGATGGGCCTCAGCCTCGTCGGCGAGTTCTGAGCTCCTGAGCATCGACGCTCGCCCCGGCCGGTGCGGCGCGCGATCCTCGCGTGCGCCCGGCCGTTCGAGCGTTGCCGCATCGCGGGCCACCAATTACACCGGCCCGCATGACCCGCAGCCGACCGCTCCGCATCGCCCTCTTCGGCGCCACCTCGGGCATGGGCCGTGCCGTGGCTCGGCAGCTCGCGACGCGGGGCGATCAGGTCTTCGTCCTCGGGATCGACGAGGGCGAGCTGAGTCGATCGGTGGCGGACCTCGGAGTGCACGGCGGTGGCGTAGGGGCGGGCTACGCGCTGTGCGATCTGGCCGCGCCCAACACCTTCGGGCCGGCACTAGCTGCCGCGATCGCAGCGCTCGGCGGCCTCGACGTGGTGGTGGTGACTGCCGCGATATTCGCGACCCAGGAGCAGCTCGAGCGCGACGCCGCGCTGACCGAGCGCCTGCTCACCTTGGATTTCACCAACACGATCCTGTTCTGCGAAGAGGCCAAGAAGTGCCTGCTCGCGGCCGGCGGTGGGACCCTCTGTGTGTTCAGCTCGGTGGCGGGCGAGCGCGGTCGAAAGCCCGTCGCCATCTACGGCGCCGCCAAAGCGGGCCTCAGCCGCTACCTCGAGGCGCTGGATCACAAGCACCACGGCGAGGGCCTCCGCATCGTCACCGTGAAGCCCGGCTTCGTGAAGACCGCGATGACCGCGGGTCTCAAGGCGCCGCCGTTCGCGGGGGAGCCCGACGAGGTCGCGGCGCAGGTGGTGCGCGCGATCGATCGAGGGACGCCGGTCATCTATGCGCCGATCGCTTGGCGGCCGATCATGGCCGTGATCCGGCGGCTGCCGAGGTTCGTGATGCGACGTGTGGGCTTCTGAAAAGGGGACCGTCCTCGATGGTTCGATCCCCGCCTGGCGCCCCCGACCCGAATCCAAGCAACCCCACCTGGACCTGACCGCTGCCGCTGCTCGCTGCCGCTGAGTCTGCCGCTGCCTCTGCTACCGAGTCAGGAACACGCCCGCCCACACACTTCGACCCCGTCCCCGCAGTCGGTGATCACTCCAACACACACCATCTCGCACCCTCCGAGCGGACACCGCACCTCACAGCCGCTCGTCGCGTTGCAGGTGGTACGGCAATCGCCACCGACGCAGTCGACCTCGCAGCCTCCGGTGCCGTTGCAGACGATCTCCGATGCGCTGCCCACCGTGAACGAACACGGCTCGGTGCCGTTGCAGACCGCTGAGCAGTCCGCGCCACAGGGTTCCGCCTGTCGAGCCTCGGGTCACGGCGCGTCCATCCCCGCGTCGCCCATGCCGGCGTCGCTGTCCAGGCTCCCCGCGTCGGCGAGTGTCCCGGTGTCTGGCAGGCAGTCACTCGGGGTCTCATCGACGCGAGGCAGAACACAGATGAGGCCCGTGACGACGCCTCCGTCGACGTTCTCGCCCGCGAAGTCACGGGGGCGACACGCCTCGCCATTGCGGCAGTCGCAGTCCGTGCGGCACGCCAGGCGGCAGCGTCCGTCGAACGCGCACACGAACTCGTCGCCCATGAATCCGCACTCACTGGAGTACACGCAGCTTCGGGTCGAGGGATCGAAGCAGCCGAGCACGCCGTCGTCATCGCGTACGCACTCCGCGCCCGTCGGGCAGTCGCGACAAGGGCCGGGGTCGGTGCACGAGCCGCATCCGTTGGTGCACTCGCCCATGGTGCACACCAGCGTCGCGGGGCAGTTGCTGTCGTTGGTGCACGTCGTCTCGGCGGGCAGCTGGCAGGCCCCGAGTCCGTCGTTGTCTTGTAGGCAGTCCAAGCCCGCCGCGCAGTCACGGGAGGTCGAGCACTCGACTCGGCAATAGCCGATCCGGCACACCAAGGGGGCGTCGCAGTCGCTGTTGAGCTCGCACTCCTCGCCAAGCGCGAGCCCGTACGGAGAAGGAATGCAGGCCGTGAGCAGAAGGGCGAGCGGCAGACTTCGCATGGAGCTCCTCAGGGGGCGGCGTAGGCCGTGACGGTGGCAGTCCCCGACGCGATGGTGATCACCAGCAGGGTGTCTCCATCGCTCGCGAGGCGGTGTGCAGGCAGGGTGGGAGCGAGGCAGCCGCTCGCGCCGCCGAGCATGTCGAGACCCTCGATGACGCCGTCGAACGCGCGCACCAAGCGTCCCCCGACCAGCACGGCCCCTGTGAGCGCCCCCGCGCCCTCCGGAGGGGGCGCGTAGATCGAGGTCACCCCTCCGCCCCAGCGGTACACCTCGACGTGATCATAGGGGCCTTCGCCCGGCAGAGGCTCGGCCTCCCCCACGAAGTAGACCTGCTCGTCCGCGCTGAAGCCCCACATCCAGTGATACGGCCGCGGAAGCGTGGGCGGAGCCGGCGACTCGAAGGCAGCCGTGATGCAGTCGATCGAGAACATCGTATCCGTGGCCTCGAACACGCCGGGCGAGGTCTCCCGATCTCCCCCGGCCAAGATGAGGTCTGCGAAACGGGTTCCTGCGCCAATGCCACGGCGCCCTTCGGGCAGCGCCAGGCCCAGCTCTCGCCCGAACGCGGTGAGCTCGAGGACATCGACGCTCGAGGCCAGGCTCCCGTCGGGCAGCGTGCCTCCGGCGACGATGAGGTTCGTGTTGCACACGATCAGCGAGCTGTCGCGCCGCGCCTCCGAGGTGTCCACTGGCAGGGGGAACACCGCGCTCCCTCCCGCGGCGTAGCTCGTGACGCCGAGATACGGGTCGCCGCGGGGCGTGCCGACGGTGCCCCCCGTGATGAAGATCCCCGAGCTGCCGGCCGTGGTGGTCATGTGCTCTCGCGCTTCGGCGAACGGCACCTCCATCCACACGAGGTGGTCCGGATCGAGATCGAGATCGTAGATCGTCCCACCTGGCCCCACGTCCGGGTCGCTCACGCTGCTGAGGACGAGGTGCCCTCCTGCGGTGGCGACGAGGGTGGTCTCGTCGATCCCCGACTGCGTCGTGCTCCAAAGGGGCGGGGGGGAGGTGCAGCCCGGCGGGACCGGCGCGTCGCGCATCCCTGCGTCGGCCGAGGCCAGCCGCGGCAGGGGCCAGCACACCCCGCGCTCATCCACGTTGCACCAGAAGTCGTTCCGGCAGTCGCGGTCGGTGAAGCACTCGCGCCTGCACCGTCCCACCACGCAGCGCCGCATCGCGTTGGTGTCTGGGTCGGGGCCGCACTCGGCGTCGCGGTTGCAGGCCTCGCCGCTGGCATCGAAGCAGGCCAAGCCCATCCCCGAGTCCGTACATCGGGTGCCGCCGGGGCAGTCTCTGTCGGTCTCGCAGTCGTTCGTGCACTCGTTGAAGCGGCACACCAAGCCCTCGGGGCACTCCGAGGGGAGCGTGCACGAGGTTTCGGCGGCGAGCTGACAGGCGCCGAAGTGGTTCGCGTCGAGCACACACGCGGTGCCCGTCGGGCAGTCGACGCTGCTCGCGCATTCGTTCCGGCAGTGCCCGAGGCGACACACCAGCGGCGCGGCGCACGCGCTGTTGAGCTCGCACTCGGTCCCCACGCCGGCGGGTTGCGGCGGTACGCAAGCGAGGAAGGACAGCGAAGTCAGAAGGAGGAGAGCGCGCATGAACCCCGCGAGCAGGGTAACAGGTCGGGGATTGGGCGAGGAGATCGCCGCCGGGGGCGTTGAGTGTCCGAAGCTCAGAAGGTTCCTTCGAGCACGAGCACCCCTGCGCCGATGCGGACCGACGCGCTCGCGCGGCGACGGATGGCGTCGTCGGACGGCGCATCGACGAAGAGCCATACCCCGATGGGAATCGCTACCGCGCCGAGGACCGCCACTGCGATGCCAGCGCCGCCTGCGAGCGGAGATAGGGCGGTGAAGTAGTCGCGGTCGGTCATCAGCTGCATCATCTCGCCGAGGCTGCAGCTCCCGGGCATCGCGCGGCACGCCATCAGCTGGCGATCGGCGTCGGCCGCGGCGTCCGTGAGCGAGACGTAGCCGTGCACGGCCACGCCGATACCCACGCCCACGGCCGCGATCCCCACGCCCATCACCACGAGGCCAGTGATGCGCTGGACCTCGGCGTTGTCGTGCATCCGCGAGAGCACCGCGTCTTGCCACACGAGCTCGGGCACGAGTTCCGTCGGGCTCCCCGGCGTGATCGTGAGTTCACCCTCCCAGTCCTGCCGCTCTTCGAGGTCGAGCCCGATCGCGTGACGGCCCTCCGGCAGCTCGATCGCGTCGTCGAGATCGCCCTCGTGCCCATCGATGCTCATGCGACCGGGCACGTCGGGGACCCGAAGCACCAGCGCCCCAACCACGGCGTCGGGATCGATCTCCAGATCCAGATCGATGGTCTGCTCGCTCCCCACCTCGACCTCGATCGTTCTTCGCATCGTGCGGTAGCCAGGGCGCTCCGCGACGAGGGTGTGCGGCCCGGGCGTCAGCGCCGCGGTCGTGGCCAGCGGTGTCGTCCCAAGGATCGTGTCGTCGATCGTCACCTGCACGTCGAGCAGCCGGGAGCGCATGCGCAGCTCGCCGACCATGCCCCGGTCGCGCTCGAGATCGATCGAGATGCGCGCGTGCTCCTGGCTCGCCACCCGCAGGCGCCGGGTCTCCGTTCGGTAGCTGGGCGCCGAGACCTCCACCGTGATCGCACCGGAGGCGACCCGGAACTCGGGCAGCGGTGTCGTGCCACCGGGCTCGCCATCGATGCTCACGCGCGCGCCGTCGACCGAAGTCGACACCGACAAGAAGCCCACCCGCGCCTCGAGCGCGATGCGCATCGCCTCGGCCTCGCTCCGCCTCGGCGCACCCTCGGGCGCGCCCGCCAAGAAGCGCTCGACGTGCTCCATCGCCGCGACCACGTCGCCGAGCTCGAGCTCGATGCGCGCCAGGTTCCACTCGAGCAGCACCTCGGCATCGAGTCGATTGGCCTCCTCGAGCTCGGCGAGCGCGGCCTCCAGCTCACGACGACGCTCGTCGGGATCGGTCGCCGCGAGCGCGGCCTCGAAGCGCTCGATCGCGCGCCGCACCCGATCCCGCGCCGTCGCGTCCTGCGCGAGCGATGGCAAGGGCGCGCTCAGCGCAGCGCCGAGCATCGCGAGGACGATCACCATCGAGCAGGCGTGCATGCGTTTCATCAGTGTCCCGTTCCGTAGATCTCGTCGGGGTCGAGGAGGCCGCCGGGCGTGCGCGGGCGCCCCGCGTCCCGCCGCGTCGGGGCCGCGCGTCTCGCATCGACGCCAGCGTCGGTCGGGGCGACCGGCAGCTCGATGCTCACGCCGGCGTCGGGCAGCGCCGAGCCGACGTCGGGCACGACGACCGACGCGACGCCGTCGCCCGATTCGCCATCGACTGGCCCCAGGTCGTTCGACGCGCCCCCGAGCTGGCTCATCGCGAGCGCGCCCACCCCGAGGAGCACGCCTATCCCCAAGGCCCAAGGCCACAGCGCAGCGCTTCGGCGCATGCGCGTCGCATCCGATGCGTCCCTGCCGACGGGTTCCGTCCCGACGGGTTCCATGCCGACTGCCGCTCTCGCGTCGATAGGTCCTGGGACGATCGAGTGCGCGGTCTTCGCGAGCGGATCGAGCCCACGGGCGCGCGAAGGAGGTGTCCACGGCTGCTCGAACTCGGCGAGCGCATCCCCCAGCTCGAGCACGGTCTGGTAGCGGTCCTCGGCCTTGCGGGCCATCGCCTTGCGCACCACCTCGTAGGCCCGCGGCGTCAGGCCCGGCGCGGTGCGCTCGAGCGGCGTCGCTCGTCCGTCGAAGATGTGCGCGACCAGCTCGGCGAAGCTCTCCGCCGTGTACGGCTTGCGCCCCGAGAGCGCCTCGTAGAGGACGACGCCGAGCGCGTATACGTCCGCCCGTCCGTCGGCGGTGTTCGCGCTGCCGATCTGCTCGGGCGCCATGTAGAGCGGCGTACCGAGGATCGCATTCTCGCCCGTGAGCTGACCGAGCACATCGGATTGCTGGCGGAACCGCGCGATGCCGAAGTCGAGGATCTTCACCGACTCGGCCCCTTCAGGCGTGCGCACCACGAAGAGATTGTCAGGCTTGATGTCCCGGTGGACGATGCCTTTGGCGTGCGCGAGGGCGAGGGCCGAGCACGCCTGACCGAGCAAGCGCGCGATGCGAGGGAGCTCGACAGGTCCACGCTCGACGAGCTCGTTGAGCGGCTCACCCTCGAGCAACTCCATCAGCACGTAGAAGCTGCCGTCGGGGAGCTGTCCCGAGTCCAGGGTCTCCACGACGTGCGGGCTCTTGAGCGTCCCCGACACCGTCGCCTCGCGGAGAAAGCGGGCCAGCGCCTCTTCGTGCAAGCGTATCTGCGGGTTCATCACCTTGAGCGCGCGCTGGTGGTGGGTGCCCAGATGCGTCACCCGGTAGACCGTGCCCATCCCGCCGCGCCCGAGCACCGAATCCACCCGGAGCTTGTCGAACAACAGCTTGCCGACGAGTGTCGTCTCGTTCGCAGTGTCGTGCCCGGCCTCGCTCACGCCGCCGCGAGGCTACCGCGTTCGCGATCACCTCGGCCAGCGCCTCTCCAGGTGGACTCGCTCCACATCTCCCTTGGTGAACGCCAGCTGGGTCCCGCCTTGGCCCACGATGAAGCGACGGCACGGTAGCAAAACGCCCGCTCGCGAGGTTGGTGACGCCGGACTGACGCGACGGGGGAGCTGCAGCCGATGGACGCATCGCCAGGCTTCTGTGAGCGGCCACTCCGCGGTACCCTCGGCTCGCTGATGTCGAGCCAGGCCAAAGTGCTGCAGGGTCCCGGGGCCGTTGCCGCGACCGAGCGTCCGCCCCCGCCGCCCGAGTCGCTCGTGGGCCGCACCTTGGATGGCCGCTACCGCGTCGATGCCAAGATAGGCGAAGGGGGCCTCGGCACCGTCTATCGGGCGCAGCACCTCAAGCTCGACAGAGCGGTCGCCATCAAGGTCCTGAAGGCCGATCTTCGTGCCATCCCCGACATCCGCTCGCGCTTCGAGCGCGAGGTGCGGATGCTCGCCGCGCTCTCGCACCCCAACGTCGTGACCATCACCGATTACGGGGATGCGGCCTCGCTGCCGTATCTGGTGATGGAGCTCGTCGAAGGCGAAGAGCTGAGCGCGCTCATCGGCCGCATCTCGCCCCAGCGCGCGCTAGGCGTCATTCGACAGATCCTTTCGAGCCTCGCCTACGCCCACAAGTGCGACGTGGTGCACCGCGATCTGAAGCCCGCGAACGTGATCGTGCGCGCGTTGCCGGACGGCTCCGACTACGCGGTCGTGCTCGACTTCGGGCTCGCGAAGTTCGTCGGCGATGAAGGCCCAGGCCACGACCTCACCCGCAGCGGCCTCGTCGTCGGGACGCCCGCGTATCTGCCGCCCGAGCAGATCGGCGGCGGCGCCAAGAAGAGCGACGCGCGATCCGATCTCTATGCGGTGGGCTTGATCCTCTTCGAGATGCTCACCGGTCGCCGGCCTTTCATCACCGACGACGCCGCCGAGATGCTCCGCGCGCACTTGGTCACCACGCCGCCGACGCTCGCGCAGGCCAGCCCCGACTCGCGCATCTCCCCCGCCCTCGAGCGCTTGGTGGCGCGCGCGCTCGAGAAGGCGCCGAACGATCGGTACGCGAGCGCCAAGGAGATGCTCGACGCGCTCGACGCGCTCGGGCCGCGTCCGATGGATGGTCCGAGCGATCCGCGCGAACCCAACAGCCCGGCGATGAGCTCGCTCGAGATCGACGTCGAGCCGCTGCGGCGACCGCCTCCTCCTCCGCCTCCCCAGCAGAGCTCGCCGTGGTGGTTACCCGCCGGGATCTTGGGCATCGCGGGCGCGTTCGGCCTCGGCATGCTGGTGGCGCACGAGACCTCTCCCGCGGTCGATCCCGCGAGCACCGTCTCCAGCGAGGTCGCGGCGATGGTGCCCCACGCTGTGAACCCCGACGCTGTGATCCCCGACGCTGTGATCTCCGAAGCGCCGATCGAGCTGCCCATGGTGTCGAGCGCGACGGGCGCCGCCGGCGCCGCGGCGCACGCGGTCGGTGCGGCGGTGGGCGGGGCGATGAACGACGCGGTCGATGAGGCGAGCGCGGCGCTCTCGGGCGTCATCGACGCCGCCGATCTGATCGAGAGTGATGGCGAACTCGACGAAGCCGAGGCCGCGGAGGTCGCGCTGGCCGAGGCGAGTGAGGCCGAAACGCCGCCCGAGGAAGGCACCACGCCCTCGGCCGAGGAGGGAGATCTCGCCGAGGATCCCACCGAGCCGTCGGGCTTCGCCGTCCCCTCGAGCCGGCCGGCGGGACGCAACCCATGGGCGGGCAGGGTGCCACGTCAACTGGTTCGCCTCAGGACGTCGCAGCATCGCGGCGGCTTGAGCGCGGGCGAGCTGAGGTCGCTCACCCGCTACCGCAACGAGCATCCGCAAGACGTGCGCGCCCGCTTGGTGCTGGGCCACGAATACCTTCGGCGCGGGTGGCTGACCGTCGGCCTCGATCAGTATGAGCGCGCGCTGAGCATGGACCTCGGCTGCCGCGTCGAGTCCGACCTCTTGCCTGCGTTAATCCGGCTGGCCCGCACCGAGAGCCTCACCGCGCGCGCCTCCAACACGATCGCCGCCGCCTACGGACCCGAGGCTGCGCCCGCCATCGACCGAGCGATCGCGCGCGAGCGCGACGACGAAGCGCGCGGGCGCTTGCAGCTTCTGCGCGCCCGCCTCTGAGTCTCAGTCCATGGCCATCGGAGGGCAGGGCTGCCGTCCGCCTGGGTGGGTGTAGTCGCGGCCCCTAAAGGAGGGTCGAGACCTGACCCCAACGTCCCCTTCGAGCACCGAACGCGCGTGGTAACGTCGGCGCCGTGAACGTCCTGTTCGTCAGCGCCGAGTGCGCACCCTTCGCGAAGACCGGCGGCCTGGGCGATGTGTCCGCCGCGTTGCCGCGCTACCTCGGGGCCCGCGGCCACGACGTGCGGGTGGTGATCCCGTTCTATGCCCGGGTCCGCGAGAAGCACCGCGGCTTTCGTCCCGTGCTCGAGGATCTCTCGGTGCAGCTCGGTGCCAAGCGCGTCGTGTTCTCCGTGTTCGAGGCGAACCTGCCGGACAGCAGAGTCCCGGTCTACTTCGTCCACTGCCCGGCGCTCTATGGTCGCAAGTCGATCTACACGTCCGACCCGGACGAGCACTTGCGCTTCGCGGTGCTCCAGTGGGCGGCGCTCAAGATCTGCCAGTTCCTCCGCTTCTCGCCCGACGTCGTGCACTGCAACGACTGGCAGACCGCGCTCTTGCCCCTGATGCTGCGCACCGTCTTTCAGTGGGATCGCCTGTTCGCCCGGACCCGCACCGTGCTCACGCTCCACAACGTCGCACACCAAGGGAGCTTCGGGGCGCACGTCGTGCCCGACACCGGCTTGGCCGAGGCGTCCGACAAGCTGCACCAAGATCAGCTCGCAGAGGGGCGGGTGAATTTCCTCCTCACCGGGATCATGTACGCGGACGTGGTGACCACGGTGAGCCCGACATATGCGCGGGAGATCCAGACGCCCGAGCACGGCGTGGGGCTCGATTCGTTCCTGCGCGCGCGTAGTGACGTGCTCTTCGGGATCCTCAATGGGATCGACGAGGACGTGTGGAGTCCCGAGCGCGACACCCTGATTCCTGCTCGCTTCTCCGCCGATGATCTCTCGGGCAAGGAGCGCTGTAAGCAGGCGCTCACGAGCAAGTTCGGTCTGCCCTACCACCCGCGCGCGCCGATCTTCGGGATCGTCTCGCGCTTGGCCTGGCAGAAGGGCTTCGATCTCATGAGCGAGGTCCTGCCGCACGTCCTCGCGCGCCACGACGCGCAGGTGATCGTGCTGGGGCAAGGCGAGCCCAGGTACGAGGACCTGTTCTCGCGCCTGGCCCACGCGATGCCGCACAAGGTCGCGTTCTACCGAGGCTTCTCCGAGAACCTCGCGCACCTCATCGAGGCAGGTTCGGACTTCTTCTTGATGCCCTCGCGTTACGAGCCCTGCGGCCTGAACCAGATGTACAGCCTGCGCTACGGCACCCCGCCGATCGTGCATCAGACCGGCGGCTTGGCGGACACCGTGAAGCTCTGGCGCGGCCCCGGGAGCGGCGGCACCGGGATCGTGTTCACCCACTTCGACGCGAAGGGCCTGCTCTGGGCGATGGAGTACGCGCTCGAGATCTTCGGCGACCGCGCCCGTTTTCGCGAGCTTCAGCGCAACGGGATGCGCGAGGACCTCGGCTGGGATCACCGGGTCGGTCAGTACGAAGATCTCTACCGTCAGCTCATCGGTCGATGAGACACAGCCTCTGGCTCGCCGGTCTCTTGATGTTCGCTGGGTGTGCCGAGCATGGGTGTTCCGCGGCGCCGAGCGCCTCGGAGGAACACTCCCTGCCGGCGTTGCGCACCCTGAGGCGCGGCGAGGGCAACGGCCCCGTCGTGGTCATCCTGCACGGCATGGGCTCGCGCCCTGAAGACATGGTGAGCTTCGCCGAGCGAACCGATCTGCCTGAGGGCACCCGATTCGTCTTCCCCTACGCACCGACGGCCACCCATCCGCCCGAGGGCCGCGAGCGAGGGTTCATCTGGTGGTCTCTCGGGGACGACTTTGCGGACCCGAGGCGGCACCAGTATCCCGCCATGGAGGTGGTGCGCCGCCAAGTGATAGCCCTGCTCGACTCGCTCGAGGAGGAATACGGGGTGTCGAGCGAGCGCATCGTGCTCGGTGGCTTCTCGCAGGGCGCGATGCTCGCGATGGATGTCGCGCTCCACGATCCGCGCCCCTTCGCTGGCGTGATCATCATGAGCGGCACGTTCGTCGACGAGGCTTCGTGGATGCCGTTGATGGCCCATCGCCGAAATCTTCGGGTGTTTCAGTCGCACGGACGGCAGGATGACGTGCTGCTGTTCGGGCCCGCCGAAGAGCTGTCGCAGCGCTTGCTGGCCAATGGCGTCGATGTCCGCTTCTTCCCCTTCGAGGGGAGACACCAAGTGAACGCCGAGGTCTCGGAGCGCGTCGCGGCCTTCGTCCGCGAAGTGACCGAGGAATAGCGTCAGCGAGGAACAGTCACTCGACGGTGACTTCGTAGCGCTCCGGCTCCCAGGACACGATCCCCGACGCGACCGAGAAGCGTCCTCCCAGCGCAGCGTAGAGCAGCCAGTCGGAGGTGCCTCCGCGCGGCGCGCTCTGATAGGTCACCCCCGCGGTCACGTGACGCGCGCCGAGTCGGAGAAAGAGTCCGTCGGCGTGCGGTCCGATGTAGAGCGGCACGTCCACGCCGAAGCCGATCACCAGGGCGACGCCGAAGTCGGGATCGAGCGGGCCGAAGGCCGCGCCGAGATCGATCCCTATCGAGTCGAGCAACAGATCGAGGTAGGCGCGGTGCAGCGAGCCCCCGAGGATCCAGCGCGCCAGAAAGAGCGGGCGGACATCGGCGGCCAAGATGATCCGCGAGTCGCCTTCGGGCCGCCATTCCGCCGCGAGCATGAGGCCCGCCATGTCGACGAGGCGGGCGCGGAGCTCGATCGATACCGAGCCCGTGGGATCGGGGTGCACCCGATCATTCAGCACGACGCCGCCTCCGAGGGCACCGGTGAGCACCATGTCGTGATCGAGGCGACCGTGGATCGACGGCTCGAACTGGGCGCGCACAGACGATGCGAGCGCGCTCGGCACCAGCAAGAACAACACGAGGACCAGCGCTCGCACGGCCGACGTATAGCGCAGCCCCGAGCAGCTGTGGCCTTCGTCGCGTCTTGGGGTGACATGCGTCCAAGATCTTGCGGGGCTCTCGTGCCAGACTCGCGCCCCTCATGAGCTTCTGTCAGGCATGCGGCAGTAAGAACGCCGAGGACGCCCGCTTCTGCAACCTGTGCGGAGCGCGCATCGTCAAAGGGGAAGGCGTCCCACGCGCCTCCGGAAGTCCCGCCCCGAGCCCGTCGGTTCCGAACGAGGCGCCGACGAAAGCCATCAGCTCGGGCGCCCGAACTGGGGCAAAGCCAGAGGGCGAAGGCGCGAGCGCGAAGAACGACGTCTGGGCCATGGGCGGCAGCGGTAGCGCCCCCGGACCCACAGGCACGGACTCGCTCAGCTCCCGGAACCTCGGCAACCAGACGCTGTCGGGCGTGGGCATCCCATCGCAGCGCCGCACCTACGGGATCCTCGCGCTCGTCGCGATCGGGTTTTTCTCCGTCGGTGCGCTGCTGGTCTGGACGGTGATGCATGGCAGCGAGACGGACGTGGATGGCGAGGGAGCGACCGTCGCCGAGGGCGAGCTCGATCCTGAGACCGGGCTGCCCCTCGGGGTGGATGTACCGGATGACGAGGACTTCCTCGAGGGCACCCGCGTGGTGCGTGGCGGTGGCGGAAGCGGCGGTGGCGGCGGTGGCAGCGGCGGCAGCGGCAGCAGCGGCAGCGGCAGCAGCGGCAGCGGCGGAACCGGAAGCGGCGGCGGAACGGGAAGTAGCGGCGGAACCGGAA
>Ga0335397_10000873_pt1 | contig 40708 bp, 37 predicted proteins | sample MAT04_FD_205740 | JGI IMG/M metagenome (GOLD analysis project Ga0335397, IMG submission 205740) | Freshwater microbial communities from Lake Fryxell liftoff mats and glacier meltwater in Antarctica - MAT-04 (spades assembly) (version 2) ... | reverse complement strand
GCATCCCAATTTTGCTTAAATCTTTTCCCTCACCCCCAGCCCCTCTCCCAAAGATGGGAGAGGGGAGACATAATTCTAGTTCCCCTTCTCCCATCTTTGGGAGAAGGGGTTAGGGGATGAGGGCTATTAAGGTTTTTGCACATTTGGGATGCTCCCTATCCTAACCTATAGGAATTGGAGCAAAGCTAAAGCAATTCGTAATTGATAACACTAGCCTCTGGCAAGTATTACGAATGACAAATGACAAATGACAAATTAGTTAATTCGCGGCTGTTTGAGCTTCTTGATAAATTATTTCTTGAAACTGGATCATATCTTTTTGCGGATCGGCGTGGCTGACTTTCACCAATATCTGTTCGCCCAACTTCACAGAACGTTTGAAAACCATTGGTAATTGCAAGCCCAAATCTTCTATCAAAATTAGAGCCAAGTTGCTGTCTTCCCGCAGCCACATCAACACTGTTACATCCCAAGTTTCCTCTGGATGACGGCGCAAATACTCTAGAGCATAATATCTATTAGTTTGCCGTTCTACCATCGTCACCTCTTGGGTGATGCTGGTGACAGTCATCATCACTTCTTTAAGTTGATCTGCGGAAAATGGCAGAACTTCACCGCGCAAATGGGCTTTAAGTTGGAAGTGGGTAAGCAAGTCACTGTAGCGGCGGATGGGAGAGGTTGCTTGAGTGTAGGTATCCAAGCCCAAACCAGCATGGCGCAAAGGCGTAATGCTCATTTCGCTCTTGGGCATACAACGACGCATGGCGCAGGCACGAACGAATCCAGCCGGAAGTAGCAGCAATTCCTCATCTGGAGGTAATTCTGGTTGCGGCTGACCGCGAAAGGGCAAAGGTATGTTATGAGCTTTACCATAACGAGCCGCAACTTCACCGGCAACAATCATCATTTCTGCCACTACTTGCCGCGATGGGGAATCGTCCAAAATGTCAATATTGATCTCGTCATCTTTGACTTTGATCATCGCTTCCGGCATTGTGATGCTAATTGCCCCTTGAGCGTAACGCCAAGCTTTGCGTTTTTGTGCCCAAGTTGCGATCGCAGCAATTTCTGGTTCTGCCTGTACCCGTAATTGCAGCATTTCATCTACATCTTCGTAGGTGAGACGATAAGTCGGCTTAATCGAGCTGGTATGAATGCTGTAATCTTCTACTCCCCCACTTGCACCTAAAATAATTCCGAAACTGAGGGCGCAACAAACCCGTCCCTGGATCAGACTCATTGGCCCAGTCGCTAACACCTCTGGAAACATGGGAATCATCCCAGTAGGTAAATAGACTGTACTACCTCGCTTTCTCGCTTCCAAATCTAATTCATCTTCCGGCACTAACCATCTAGTGGGATCGGCGATATGCACCCACAGGCGTTCTTGGCCATCGGGGAGGACTTCCCAACTTAGACCATCGTCGATCTCTGTGGTAGTTTCATCATCAATGGTGTAGACCTTCAGGTGAGTCAGATCAAGGCGGTTTGTATCTGAGTCAATCGGCGGAAAATCCAAACGCTGTTGCGCCACTTCTAATACCTTATTAGGAAATTGAATCGGAATTGAAGAACGACGCAGGAACAAGTTTTCATAAGGACTCCAGCAACCCAAATCCACCAACAGTTGAAAGGCTCCTTGGGGTGTTGTGGGCCGTCCCAGCATGGTCATAGTTTCTAATACTGGAGCGCTTGGCGGATAAGCACGAGCCAAGGAATCATAATTGACCCCTGTCCGCACGGTGTCAGCAAGCAACGCGGCGTATTTTTCGAGTCCTTCTAAGCGCTGGCGATCGTGGCGCTCCCATTCTACTGCTTCACCTTTGAGCGCCTGCTCTACACGAGTTAAAAATTCCTGCTGTCCCTTAGCTTTTAATGCCTCTACTTCCACCTGGTGCTGGCGTTCTGCCACCTGAGCAGCAGTTCGCGGCTCGTAAGCGTCTCCTTTTTGCTTGAAATAAAGTTTGTCGTCGGATAACAAGCAATAGGCGGCGTAACAAGGAGGCGCAGTTGATTCAGAAAATAGCAGATTCGCCATTTGCACAGGGGTGACTGTTTCCCCATCCTCAACCAGTAGTTCCCAAGCCACTTCTAAGCTAGATGGATCTAAATAAGGCTTGATCTCTTCCAAAAAGCTGGCAATCTCTGAGGGCTTGTACGTCTGTCCGGTAACTGTATAAGTTATTTGTCTAGGCGCGAGGCTGTGGGATTGACCACGTTCGTCTACCACAAACCAGCGGGTTTTACCGTCTGGGCGTTCTACGATGCCCAGACGGCGATCGCCTTGAACCCTAAATTCAACTAGCGTCCCCTTCTCCACAACTCTCGCACTTTAATTTTGGTGAACAGTTTAAATTAGTTAGGAGTAAGGAGTGAAGAGTTAATTAATAACTCATAACTTCTAACTCATAACTTCTAACTCATAACTTCTAACTCATCAGTCTTTTTAGCCTTCCGCATTGATGAATGGCAACAAAGCCACAATCCGCGAACGTTTAATTGCTAATGTCAACTCTCGCTGTTGCTGAGACGTAAGCCCAGTAATCCGACGTGGCAATATTTTACCCCGCTCGGTGACAAACTTACGCAATAAATCAACATCTTTATAATCGATTGGTTCTCCTGGCTTGATTGGAGAAAGGCGACGACGGAAATAACTCATCTCTATTTAATTTCCTTGTGAACAGTATGTTTGTTGCAGTGGGTGCAGAACTTTTTAAGTTCTAGCCGGTTAGTGGTGTTGCGGCGATTCTTGGTGCTGGTATAACGTGAAACACCAGCAGAACGCTTGTCTGAATTTGTCCGACACTCGGTACACTCTAGTGTCACAATAATGCGGGCACCTTTACTCTTAGCCATAATCTTACAAACAGTGAAGCCTGAAGAGAATTAACACAAATGACTATCTTCTCACATTCCGCCGCATATTATCAACTAATCTTTTAATTTTTATGTCAAGCGAGTAGCCACGACGCGACGAAACTATGAAAGTTCCGCAATAGCGATCGTGTAAAGCCTGCCGCATCTGGGCATCAGATAAGGCAGTCCCACAATCAATAGCTAGGGGAAGTACTAGCAGTATAGCAGTGGGATTGGCTCTAATATTACTCAGGGCAATTGACACTAAAAGGGCACCCAAGCCGATGATCACCTCTCGCTTGAGCAGTGAGAGCAAATCTGGAATTCTGCCCACTACTTCCCCATCTTCAACTTCCAATACCTTTAAATCGAACGCCCAACGCCCTAAACTTTGCCCTTGATTGTTGTATACCACCAGCACCCGCAAAATCAGCCAAAATATCACAAAAACTAGGATTTGCACAATTTGAATCCCAATATCGCCACCTCCCAGTAGGGAACTGACTAACCAGACACCAAGGAAATCAAGCCCTAATGCCATACCTCGCCGCCCAATCTCAGCCTTTGGATAGTGTTTTTGGGGAAGTCGTTCGATAGTCATACAACACAGGTATTTTTATTTAGGGGTTGGGAAGTAATTGCTCCTTATTTTTAATATTAAGGTGATGACTTATGCATGAGTTACGGAATAACAAACCGCAGAGGCACAGAGGGCACGAAGAAATCAGAGTTTGAGAGATATTTTGCGTAAGTCCTAAAGGTGATGACTTGAGTTTGGCGTTTTTGGTAAAGTTTTGTAAATTATTAAAGGTTTGTATCTAATGAGCCTCAAAAGCTTATTTGAACGGTGGATCAATCCTAACTACTGAGGATTTTTACAGGCTGTAGAGGATTGCTCCTGGTGTCATATTGGTTTACATCTAGATCAATGGACAGGTGAACCGAAAGGTTCTACAATCTGACTGATTGCGGTAAATTTACCTATTGCCCAATCCACATAACCATAGTAAAGATTTTCTAGTGATTACGTTTGATTGCGGAAGCACTAAATTAATATAGGAAAGTCTTTAAGTAAGGGGCAGCAAAAAAATGGATGTAAAGCTGATTCTAGCTGGATTAACAGTTATCTTTACGCTTTCGTGCTTATTTTTTGGCACGAAAAATGGATTTTATGATTCAGATAACTATCACGGCAATGGCTCTGCACATTGAGATAAGTCTGTAGACGCTTGGGCGATTTTCCGTAGGATGAGTTGGCTAATACCGCTCAGAACTTGCAAAGGGAAAATAAACAAGAGGCATCATTTAGCTAGTAATTTGATGGCTTCTCGTTAGTCCACCTTTCTGAACCAGTGCGGGTTCAGTGGAGGCGTCCTCCCCAATCAAAAATCTGTATTCTCAGGGTGTAGGGGCGCACGATAAAACTTACCCCTGAGTCACAAAACCAAAATTTGTGTAATTTTTGGCTTTTGGGATATGTCCATGATGATGAGGTTTGAGGGGAGGAGAGCATGAGGGATAATCTGTCGGCATCCTCTCGCGTAGATGCTGCGGAAGGGGGTACTGAATTAGAATGTTTCCCCTATGGTGTCCAGCATTACGATGAGGGCGTGTGTTTATTGGTGAAGATGGGGCCACACCGCATCCTGTTGGATTGTGGTTTGGAGGATATTTCATCGCTGGCGAAGGGGCTTACTAAGTCGGTACGGGGAGTTGGTTCGTCCCCACCAGCAGATTTCGTTTTGATTAGTCACGCTCACCCAGATCACGCCAGAGGCTTACTGGCACTGCATAAAGCTTTTCCAAAGTTACCTATTTATGGTAGCGAAGTAACCAGCAAGTTACTGCCTCTGAATTGGCTAGACCAAGATCCTGAGAAAATCTCCGAATTTTGTCATGCCTTGCCGTTGCGATCGCCTGTGGAAATCCAAGATGGTTTGGTGGCAGAATTATTTCCCTCCGGGCATCTACCGGGGGCTGTGGCAATTCTCCTTACCTACACTACCAAGCAGCATACTTACAAGCTACTGTATACAGGAGATTTTTTCCTGTCAAACTCCCGGTTGGTAGAAGGTTTGCGTTTAGAGGAACTGCGAGGATTAGACTTGGATGTGCTAATTATTGAAGGTAGTTATGGCACATCCCGTCATCCTCACCGCCGCAACCAAGAAAATCAACTAGCAGAACGAATTAATCGTGCGATCGCTGACCATTGTTCTGTGATCCTTCCCACTCCTGCTTTAGGGCTGGGTCAAGAACTACTAATGCTTTTACGCTCTCATCACCACTTCACTGGACGAGATTTAGATATCTGGGTAGATGGTGCTGTCGCTACTGGGTGTGATGCCTACCTAGAACTGCTACCCCACCTTCCCCCATCTGTACAGAACTTTGCCCGCCATCAACCCTTGTTTTGGGATGAACGGGTGCGTCCTTGCGTGCGTCGTTTACAATCAGAACATCGTCCCACTGTGGGTAAGTCACCTTGTATAGTCCTTACTGACTCTACAGATGATTTGGGTAAACACTGCCAACTAGACACTGGCCCTTGGCTGATCCTCCTACCCGAAAAAATTGATATAAAAGTTAATAAAGAATATTTAGCACCCACCACTGTTGAAACTTATCTCTTGGCTCAACATAGTGATGGCCCTGGTACTACCCAGCTAATTCATAATTTGCGACCCCAGCACGTCATTTTTATTCACGGCTCTCCTGCCTACTTGGCAGATTTGACTAGCTTAGAGGAGTTGCAAAACCGCTACCACGTACATTCCCCGGCGGCTGAAACCTTAGTAGAATTGCCTATCGGCGATACATTTTTACAACCGGCACCACCAGAAACTAACTACGAAGGCGAACTGACAGAGTTGGGAAGAGTAATCACAATCACCTTAGCCGATGTGATTACTACTGATCCGCGTTGGCGGCAATTTGCCGATACTGGTTTGATCGAAGCTCGTTGGCAAGGGGAAGAACTAGTATTGAGGGGATTGTCTCAACGAGAATTGCTCAATCAAAATAGCGATCGCTATACATCGACAGATGTAGACTGTTGCGGTACTTGCCGACATCAAAGGGGGCAGCGATGTTGGAATCCAGCTTCCCCATTGTATCACTTTAAGGTAACTCTAGAAGGTTACTGTCCTGCTTTTGAAGCTTTGAATGATAGCCAATAGTCATTAATCCGGTGTCTTTTGTCATTTTTAATTAATGACTAATGACGAATGACTAATGACTACTGACTATTAACTAATGACTGATTATTCTGGATTCGAGTCAGTGTAACGGTTGTGGATGCGTTCGGCTTCGGGACAGTCTTCAGTCATCAAAGGTTCCACATTACCGCGTGGTACTGAAGCCAGTTTTTGCGTTACAGCACCAATGCTCTCGAGGCGAACCATTTCTTCCCAAGAACAAACTTCGTCCTCTTCTTCTGTTTCATAGCGTAGGGTCACTAAATCTCCCTCTATGTCGATGATGCGGGCGCGTTCAATCCAGCGTTGCTGGTCCCGCAAGAAAACACATACCTCGCGCCCATCGCAACAGAGTTGATAAATCTTGCGGTGTAGCATGTACTGTTTCTGCCTTTTTAAACAACGTAGTTAAACCTGTCAAAATCTGGGTTCTACCCAATTACATTACACCTTTAAGAGGTTAATTTCACCATTCAGAACAAGTACGCTTCATCACCCAATCCCAAAACTTGCATGTAGTTGTCAAATATTGGGAAACTTTGGGTCATAAATCAATGCTTGCTTTAGCAATGAACTCAATCTCCCTCCGGCTCATTCTACTCAATGTCTGCTTCATCGAAGTCAAACAATTCGGAACCTGTCCTAACCAGGCTCATATTTGCTGGTGAGTCCTTGTTACTATTATGTAATAAAGAATACTCAAAACCAATCGTTGATTGCGGTTGTTTAACTTGCCTACTTTTAATCATTGGCATTGCTGGGAAGTCCGGGGACTTAGTTTTACTTTTACCCATGTGTATATGATCTTAACTCATTCTCTTGCTGACCTTGATGCTTTTCAACAACAACACCTAAATAGTTTTGATTTTTGAAGGTTTTTGCCTGATGATAGCTTATGAAAAGGCAGGGGAGGCAGGGGGCTAAGGGGAAACATAAGAAAATGACCCTCCGCTTATTTTGGACTATCAGCAAGATTTATATGGTAGCGAAAATTCTATAAGCACGTTTGACGATGAGGCTTCTCTTTTAATTTTACCTGCCCGAACTGCATCGTATAGGGCTGCGAGGGCTGACAAATCCTTTTCCTTCCAGCATTTAGTGACAAGCACTTGATGGAGTAAACCCTCAGATTCAACACTAAGATATCCAGTTTGGAAAGCAGATTCAACGAGTGTGCGAATCATCTTGGTTAGGACACAGTAAACGAATTGTTACGTCAAGTGTGGAACATTTATCTCTGATATTAATTGATATGGAACATGAATATCATGTGATTATAATTACACTTAGTTAGTGATTTAGATCACATCAATAAATTTGTAAGCAAGTATCCCAAAAATATAATGAAACATAAGCAATCAAGCAAAAAACTGGCGGAAATCTTCATCCTTTTGACTTAATTGCACCCAGTCTAAGTTTAAGGACTGGAATTTTTGCACCAAGCGATCGCAAGCTGGACGTTCGGTAGCGTAATGTCCGGCATCGATTAAAATGAGATTGCAATCGCGGCTTTCTTGAAATTGATGAAACTTACAGTCAGAAGTCAGATAAGCTTGGGCACCAGTTTTGGCGACGGCTGAAATGTAACTAGCCCCCGAACCACCCAAAACAGCAACTCGTGAAATTGTTTGCTGTAAATCAGCACTTGGGGAAAAAATTAAATTAGGGGGAGCAAGTCGTGTTTGAATGGCTGCGAGTAATTCCTGTAGTGTCAAAAATGGCTCTAGCAAACCAATACGACCATATCCTAACCCTGCTTGTGTAGGTTGTATGGGAGTAACTTCTTTGAGTTCTAAAATTTGAGCTAAAACGTCAGCAGTACCATCCTGCACTTGATCAAAATTCGTGTGGGCGCTGTAAATACCAATATTGTGGGTAAAGGATAACCGTACCATTTCTGCGATCGCTTCACCAGTGCGTAAAGATTTGAGAGGATTAAAAATTAAAGGGTGATGAGCAAATATCAGATTAGCATTCAGAGCGATCGCTTCCTGCATTACTGCCAAAGTCGGTGTCAAACATACTAAAACCCGTGCTTTTTCCTGCAACACTCCTGGTTCAATCTGCCAGCCGCAATTATCCCAGCTTTCACACCAAGCGGGATTTGCCCATGCTTCAAACCAAGTAATTAAGTCAGCAATTTTCATAATTATTTTCTTCAGCAATTTTTAATTGCAAATCAGTGTCTCTGTGGTTGAATATTTAATTTTAATGCTAATTGCTGGCGCATTTCTTGGAAAGGTTTGTTCCAGACAGGGCTAGCATTCCAGTTCCACACTGCTACTGGAATCAGTTCTTCTTCAGCAAGATAAGTCAGCAGACGATATTCATCTTCTGGTTCACGAGAAAAAGTGAAGGGATTACGGTAGCCTGTGTCACATAGTTTATAAGATGTGACTTGACCGTGATTAATCCGTTGTAAAAGTTCTTTACCTTTGACGAGCAAATAATCCAAAAAAACCGGGCTAAAAGGCTCTATTTGTGCGCGTTTTTGTGGCTCTTTTTGTACCCACCTTGCCCACTCAAACCCATAGATAAAATCGTGAACGTAACGGAAGCGGATTTCTGTTTTACTTCCGAACATCTCCGTCAGCAAAACCATCTTTTGACCAAAAATTTTTAAAAAAGGAACAGCACCCTCATCTGCTATAAGAGCCTGCCTTAGCATACTACTCACCATAAAATCAAAATCCCAGAATATGTTTTCTGGAAAGTTTTGCAATTGAGTAAGGACTATAGATTCGATAGTTTCTTCAAGGGTTATTAGGAATTGAATTTCGGTGTTTTCTTCAGCAATTAAATTTCCTAATTCTGCGAAACTGGTAATTAATGTTTTTTTGGGATTAAGTGATAATAGATTAATAGACTTTTGGGCAAGAATTTCATCAATAAATTGGAGAGTATGAGTTGGTATCAGTTCTTGCTTCATAGTAATTGAAATAGCCCAGACAGCTTGCACTGAATATTAGTTTATATCGAAATAAGTAGGTTTCTAAATAATCACAAATAAACTTTACTTTTTAATTTACAAATTGACACAAATTATTTGGCGTGTATCTGATTAATTTTTATGACAAAGCGATCGCGGCGAAATTTATTTCATGTATCTCACCGCGAGTTTATGAGATTATACCCAAAGGGTAGGCAGGATAACCAGAGTATTTAAACTCTACAGAACTCCACCTTAATAGGACTTACGCAAAATTGTCTCAAAAACCTGATTTGTCGTAGCGGTAATTCATGAATTACCGCTACCTCAGAACTTTTTTGCGTAAGTCCTGCTTAAATAAAACTTGAGAATCGGTTATCCAGAGATATGGACAACCAATTCTCTTAAATGACTGCGCTGGCGATGTTCCCAAATATAAATTCCCTGCCAAGTTCCCAGTACTAAATGACCACGATTAATGGGGATATGTTCAGAAGTGTGGGTGAGTGCGGTACGAATGTGTGCCGGCATATCATCGGGGCCTTCTGCATCGTGAATGTATTTTCCCGATTCTGGCACGAGTTTTGCCATAAAGTTAGCTAAATCCACAAGGACATCGGGATCGGCATTTTCTTGGATGACTAAACTGGCTGAAGTGTGGCGTAAAAATAGAGTACAAAGACCAGTTTCAACTCCCGATTCTACAACTGTGGCTTCAATTTTTGCAGTGATATTGTAAAAAGATTTACCAGTGGTGGAAATTTTTAGTAGCTTTTGGTAGTGAGTCATCTAGAACACTGTTATTGATGTTGGTAAGAGCTAATTAGCGGTTGAATCTGCTGGATGTTGCCATTGTTCCACTATTAATTTATGTTGTTTTGAACAACTTTATTCGACTCGAAATAATTAATTACAGCATGAGCGATCGCTTCATTTCCATCCTTAGCAATTAATTCAGATTGCTTTGGTAATTGAGGTAACTCACGCAGAAAATCCCAAGTCCCTTGAAAAAACTCAGATGGGGTGATGATTTGATGCTGATTATAATTTGTAATGCCTTCTATTAGAAAAGTTGCTTCGGCAAAGTCCTCACGGGGGATAGTAACAATAGGTACTCCTAATAGTGAGGCTTCAGCAAAAGTACTGTAACCAGGTTTAGAAACGACTCGCCCACAAATAGGCATAAAATCTACAGGGCGGTATTTGCGGTCATTAATTTTCACTAAATTAGGTAAATCAGGGGCAGATTGATCAAAGACGATAAATTGCCAATCTGGGAATCGCCGCAGGTTATCGTAGGGAATTTGCTGTAAACCCAAGCCGCCAAAGGTTAACAAAATAGTTTTTTCGACTGGTGCAGTTATTCCCCAAAGAGAACGTAAATCATCAGCAGAGTGGCGGGGGGAACCGCCTGTTAAACCGACATCTGTGATATTGTTAAAAGCTTGCATTGGTTCGTGGAAGGGTAGACGAAATAGGCGATCGCACTTTGAGTACCAATCACTAATCCAATCTGCAACTGCTGTAAATTCACCCCCCCAATCTCGATAGATAAAGTCCCAGCCAAAGTTACTCATCATCCAGCAGGGAATATTTGCACCTTTGGCAAACCCAGGAGTCAGGAAGGGAATGTCTGCCAAAATGAGATTAACGCGATTTTGGCGGATAAAATTCACTTCTGAAGCAATGAGGGAATTTTGATGCTTCTTAATATCTAGCAACTTCTCTAAAGTCGCTACTTTATCCATTGTCAAACTATCGGTTTGCACCACACCCAAATCAAATGCACGGGGACGATAGATAAAATCGCCTTCTATATAGCAGTCTAGCAACCAGCGCGGGGCAGTAGTTACCAGAATTAGCAGAACTTCTGGACATAATTTTTGAATTGTCGCAGCTACAGAAGCCATGCGAGTAGCATGACCAAAGCCGTGGTTAGTTATGGCTAAGTATAAGATTGGGCGTTCCATTCATTTTAAAGTCAGGAGTCATTCAATTTTGGATTTTAGATTTTAGATTTTGGATTGAAGTAAAAATCTAAAATCGGCAGAGTTAGGGGTGAAAATTATAATTTTCACATTGATATAGCAGTCCTAAATCATTTGTGAAAATTATATATCTCTTTCTTCTTTTTTCCCTTCGCGCCCTTCTCTAACGAGACGCTACGCGATAGCGTACTTTGCGGTTCGTTTTCAAATTTTATATTTTTCACGAATCAAATAGGACTGCTATAACTTATAAGTAGGTAGGCGTAATTAAACATCTATATCAAACCTCACCCTCAATCCCTCTCCTTGTTATTGTCGAGGGAAGCCGGAGGCAGGGTGAGGTTTGATATTTAATTTGACCCACTTACTTAATTCCTAACTTTTAACTATTTTGCTAAAACTTTGAATCGCCTCAATCAATTGGTCGATTTCCGATTCTAAAGTAAGGTAATGGACGGTAACTCGTACACAGCTAGGATCGGCAATTGTCCGAGTTAATATTCTTTGTGAGTCTAAAAATTGCACTAACTTTAGATTAGGCTGCGGCTGATTATTTGCAAGTTGGAACGAGACTATACCGCTTTCGGGTGGGGAAGTTCGCAAACATTTAACATCAGGTAACGCCACTAAGCGCCGCCAGAGGTAGTCACTGTTTTGGCAAATTTGCTCGTAACGTTCCTGTGAGGTTCCCCATTGCTGATGGATTGCGATCGCTTCTTTTAACCCAAGATACAAGGGATAAGATAATGTAGACACTTCATATCGTCGCCCATCTGGAAGCCAATCGACAGGCTGAGATTGACTATCCACAACAATACCATTCAAGCCAATAAAAGTAGGTTTCAGGCTTTCTCGTGCTTCTGGTCGGACATACAAACCACCAGCACCTGCTGGGCCACATAACCATTTGTGACCAGTGAAAGCATAAAAATCTACTCCCAATTCAGTCAAGTTTAAAGGCAACAAACCAGCAGATTGGGCAGCATCTATCAGTAAAAAAGAATGATTATTCCTGCATACTTCAGCAATTTTGTCAAGAGGTAAAACTTGACCAGTATTCCAGAAAACATGACTTAAGATTACAAGACGGGTATTGGGGCGTAAGTGCTGGACAATGACTTTTACAGGGTCGCCCTCATTTAAAGTTGCCTTTAGGGGACAGGTGGTAACTTCCACCGCGAATCTCCGTGAGATTTCCTGTGTTGTGGCAATTACGCCTGGATGTTCGCAGTCTGAGAGCAGTATATGGTCGCCAGCCCGCCACTCAATGCCCCACATGGCGATATTACAGCCAACAGTGACATTCTGGGTAAGAGTAATTGTTGGACTTGGTGCATGTAACTCAAAAGCGATCGCTTCTCTTGCAGCTTGAGTCTGGGGCGCTATCCAGCGATACACCTCATTACCAAAAGGGCCTATTTGCTGAACATAAGCTTGAGTTTGAGCGATCGCATCCATTGCCCTTTGGGGCATCGGCCCTTGTCCCCCATAATTGAAATAAGTCTTATTCCCCAAAGCCGGAAATTGCTCTCGATGGCTATGCAACCTGGTTTGTGCGACAGAAGTACTGGTCATACCAATTTTAGATTTTAGATTGTAGATTTTGGATTAGTCAAAAGTAATTAGACCTTTTGCAAAAGTCCCTAACACCCCACCCCCAACCCCTCCCCGCAAGCAGGGAGGGGAGACAAAGCGTAGCTTTGGCGGGGTGGGGTTCTTATTTTTGATTTATGCAAGAGGTCTATTGATCGTTAGTTATTTTTTACCCATCCCTCTCATCTCCTCCATTCTCCCACTCCATCATTAATTGTCTAAGTTACTCCCAGACTGTGCTAATTCTTGTTAACTTAAAAGAATGCTAATTAATGCTGAACTCCTACTGCAATATCAACGCTGTAAACGCCGGACTTTTCTAGATATCCACGGTGACAAAAGTCAACGCGATGCTCCCAATGAGTTGCTACGGAAACTGCAACAGGACAAAATCGCTCATCAGCTGAGTACTTTGGCAAAGGTGACTTATCACCAACCAGATTATTCTTATGGAAACTGGGAAGCGGCAGAGGCAGCAACTTTAGAATTGATGCAGCGTGGGGTTGAGTACATCTATAAGGGAGTACTGTTAGCAACTTATTCTGAAGGATACACCCTGCTAAGTCGTCCAGATTTACTCGTCAAACGGCCAGGAAAATCTTGCTTTGGAGATTGGATGTACGTTCCGGCTAGTATTGAACTGGGTAAGCGCCCTAAGCAAGAATATCAAGTTGTTGCCGCATTTCACACCCAAGTATTGGCAACAATACAAGACTTTGTACCAGAAACAGCTTGGCTGATATTGCGTACCAAAGATAGAAATTATCCTGTGGATTTGCTCAAATGGACACCACGGATGCAGCAAATTCTGGAGGATTTTGTTGAAGTTTTAGAGTTACCGAATCCGCCAGAGGTGTTTATTTCTCGGCAAAAGTGCAATCTTTGCCATTGGTATAGTCAATGTTATGCGATCGCTCAATCTGAAAAACATCTCTCATTATTACCAGGTGTAACACCTCTTCGCTACACTCAACTCCAAGACGTAGCCATCACCACACTAGAATCTCTCGCTAACACCAGTCCCAGCACCTTAGAAAACTTGCTTGGTTTTGACAGGGAAGTAGCGCCCAAGCTGATAGTGCAAGCTCAATCTTCACTGGAAAAACGACCATTAATCTTACCCTACCCGCTACCAACAGAAGATATTACATTCACAGCACCCATAGAGCTTTATTTTGATATTGAGGCACAGCCAGACTTAGATTTAAATTATCTTTTAGGGGTTTTGGTCGTTGATAGACTTGCCAATACAGAACAGTTTTATTCGTTTTTAGCAGATAAACCAGAAGACGAAGAATTAGTTTGGCAGCAATTTTTGGATTTGGTTTGGCAATATCCCGAAGCCCCAATTTATCATTTTTGTGTGTACGAGTTTGATACAGTCAAACGTTTGGCAAGGCTTTACAAAACTCCTTCCTCCTTAGTGCGTCCTGTACTGAGTCGATTTGTGGATGTATATGAACAATTAACCCAAAGTGTAGCATTGCCTGTAGAAAGTTATGCCCTGAAAGCGATCGCTCGTTGGTTAGGATTCGAGTGGCGGGAAAAAGAAGCTAGTGGTGCTAAATGTATTTACTGGTATGATCAGTGGCTAGAAACAGGCGATCGCACCTTACTAGAAATTATTCAAAGCTATAACGAAGATGACTGTCGCGCTACCCTCAGAGTGAAAAACTGGCTTGTAAACTTTTTTCAGGATGAATATGGTTTGCGGCTGGCTTAAGTAATTTCGTATTTTTTAAAGGTTTTCAATTAGTTTGAATAGATATTATTTGTAGCGGTATACAGATGTGTAACCCTGCTTTCTTCAACGTGATATCTTATTTGTAATTTTCCCATTTCAAGCAAAAATTTATGCAGTTAATTAAAAATATCTTCAAAATTCCACGAATTATTTACTTTTTTATCACAATTATAATTATCATCCTTTTATTAAAATTTTTACCCTTAAATGCTGTTGAAATCAGTAGCATAGAGTTTATCGGAGAAGCTACTTTAGCAAAAGGTTTAAACTTACAAAAAACTCAAATTGGAGGTTTATCTGGAATTACTTATGATGCCAAAAACAACTTTTATTATGCTATTTCCGATGACCGTGGACAAAAAGCTAATGCCCGTTTCTACACCCTGAAAATCGACTTAAGTAAGGGTTCCCTACAACAGGGTGGAGTTGCTCCTGTCAATGTTACCACATTATTAAATGAAAATGGTCAAACATTTCGCCCTGGTGAAACTGATACAGAAGGTATTGCCTTAACTAATAAAGTAACTGTATTTATTTCTTCTGAAGGCGATGTTGCAAAATTAATTAATCCTTTTATTAAAGAGTTCTCATTATCTTCTGGTAGAGAAATTACCACACTTCCCATACCAAACAAATTTTTGCCCGATAAAAGTGGTCAAAAAGGTATCCGCAACAACTTGGCTTTTGAAAGCCTTACCATCACACCTGATAAAAAGCATTTATTCACAGCTACCGAGAATGCTCTAATTCAAGATGGTGTCGCAGCGAAAGCTAACATCGGTACTCCTTGCCGGATTTTGCAATACAACTTGCTCAACAACCAGCCAGAAAAGGAATTTCTTTACCAAACAGAACCAGTTTCTCCCTTTTTGAATGTGACTGGCAAATTCGCTAGTGGATTACCTGATTTACTTGCTCTCGATAATCAAGGACACTTCCTAAGTTTAGAACGGTCTTTTACTGGTTTAGGATTTGCTATTTCCCTGTTTCAGGTTTCTTTAGAAGGATCTGATGATATTCATCAAATAAATAGTCTTTTAGCAGTTGACTCCAAGAATATTAAACCAGTTAAGAAAAAACTGCTGTTAGATTTGAGAACCCTAGATGTACTGCTAGACAACATCGAAGGCTTAACTCTTGGCCCTAAACTACCTGATGGTCAGCAATCATTAATTCTCATCAGTGATAACAATTTCAACTCCCTGCAACGCACTCAGATACTAGCCTTTAAAATTAAAATCGAAACACCACTAATCAGATTATTACGCCGTTTACTCCCGAATCTAAACCGTTAGTTGTACAGAGGTATCGGGTCTTTACTACCATTTACTTTCTCCTGTGTATTCACGGAATCTACTAGGCAGCTTTATCTAGCTTATTTGTAGTTTCCGTGTAATTTCTCAACCGTACTCCTTAATAAATATGTTAGACAATAGTTAGGAAGTTTTGCAACCATATTAACCATGATTACAAAATATGATTAATTTTCTACAAATTCTGATATTTTTTAAATTTAAATTTAATAATTAGCTAGATTTATTCAAGTATTTTGCCAACAATATTTTTCATAAATGATTTTTATGCCACTAAGTAAAGTTGAGAATATGGTAGAGGAAAAAGCAGAATTAGACGATTACATTGGACAGTTCTTAAATAATCGCTACTTAATCAGAGATTTGATTGGCAAAGGGGGAATGAGTAGAGTTTATTTAGCAGAAGATACTGCTAAAGGTGGTATGGCGATCGCAGTCAAAGTCTTATCATTTAATTTGGCTAACCAGCACATGTCCCAACGCTTTGCCAGAGAGATTTTTATTGGCGCTCAATTGGGTCGCAAAAGTAAACATATTGTTCGCATTTTAAATTACGGCGTTACTGAGGATAAAACTCCATTTTATGTAATGGAATACCTCCAAGGAAAAAATCTCAAACAAATTCTCAAAATTCAGCCCTTAACAATATCGAATTTTTTAAAGATTTGTAATCAAATTTGTTTAGGTTTACAATGTGCCCACCAAGGTATCAGCCTCAAAGGAGAGATTTATCCTATTGTTCATAGAGATATTAAACCAGAAAATATATTCATTACTGAAGATAGTAAACAAGGAGAAATTGTTAAAATACTAGATTTTGGTATTGCCAAGTTTTTAACAGAGCGAAGTGGGATGACTCTGACAGATTCTTTTATTGGCAGTTTACCTTACTGTTCTCCAGAACACATGGAAGGGCGCAAATTGCTAGATGTGCGCTCTGATATCTACAGTTTGGGAGTACTAATGTTTGAGATGCTGACAGGAAAGCATCCATTTCAGATTCAGACAAAAAGTAACTCCTTTGGTACTTGGTATCAAGCGCATCGCTTTCAAATTCCACCTACGCTTGAGGAAGTGAACCCGCAAGTCAAAATCCCGCAGGTGTTAGAAAAAATAGTGATGAGTTGTTTAGCTAAAGAAGTAAGCGATCGCCCTCAAAATATCAACCAAATATTAGAAGATTTAAAAAAAGTTAATGTTCCGATTAATGATGGTTTTCCTAACAATAGCAGTGAGATTATTAAACTTTCATTTCCGGTTCAATTAGTACCTTCAACTTTATTATCAGAAAAAGAGTGTTTGCAGAAGACTTGGCCTAAAAATAAACCAATTGCGCCAATTGGGTTTCCCCATTTACTACAAACGACTGAAAGAGCTATACCAACTTTTTGGGCAATGTTACCCAAACAAGAGATTACAAGGTTTTTGGATAAAATACATGGTACTGAATTTATTAGTAAAATGAATATTTACCCGATGCTATTGTGGGTAACAGTACTATACGACACCCAACCTTCTATGACTAAGTGGCTACCTTATTTTCTAGATTTTAAAGATAATAAAGGCCAGAATATAGCACGTACTTTAGCGGAAGTAGGGTACTATCATCTATTATTTTTTGCCATAGAAGACCCAACTAAATGCTCTCATGTAACAACTTTAATCCTTACGGCTAAACAGCGCCAACAACTTATGGATTGCTTAGACATGAGTCAACATTCAAATGAATTAATTCTGTCTAATCAAGCCAAAAATCTTCTAAAAACAGATTATGAAAAGCTGAAGTTAGACATTTTACGAAAGTTAGCCGCAGATCAAAAAGCTGAGACAGAAGGTTTACAAAATTGGATGGATAAATTTTTGGAGATGTTTTTAAAACTTTTATCACGTTCTTGAAAGTATGCTTTTAAAATCAAAATTCTTGATACCATTACCTAATGATATTTTTATGTGTGTATTGCTAACTTTAAATAGACTCACCAACAGAGGTGAATAAAGTGAATCAGAGCTTATTTACATCTTCAAGTAGTACGGGCTTGCTTGCTAATCGTTATCAACTCAAGCAATTAATTGGTAGCGGTGGCATGGGTAAAGTTTTTTTAGCAAATGATATTTTGTTAGGAGGCACACCAGTTGCTATCAAGTTTTTGACTCAAACTGTTGTCGATAACAAGATGGAACAAGACTTTGCTCGTGAAGCTTTAATGAGTGCAGCTTTGAGCCAAAAGAGCTTACATATAGTGCGGGCGTATGATTATGGTGTGAATGAGAAAGGAAAACCATATTATGTTATGGAATATCTATGTGGGAAGAGTTTAAAGGATTTAATTCCGCTATCACTGCCGATGTTTTTGACTCTTTCCCGCCAAATTTGTTTGGGCTTACAGTGCGCCCATCAAGGCATTAACATTGATGGCAAAATTTGTCCGTTAGTTCATAGAGATATCAAGCCTGCCAATATATTAGTTATTCCTGATCCGATATTAGGTCAGTTAGTTAAAATTCTCGATTTTGGTATTGCTAGATTTTTAAATTATGCATCAACAGCTAGTACAAGCAGGGGATTTAATGGCACTTTACCCTACTGTTCACCAGAACAGCTAGATGGGGAAAAATTAGATAGTCGTTCTGATATTTATAGCTTGGGTGTGATGATGTTTGAAATGCTCACAGGCAAAAAACCCTGGCAACCAGAAACTGATTACTTTGGTGCTTGGTATAAAGCACATCACTTTGAGCAACCAAAAGCAATCGCAGATGTTAAACCTACTCTTCAAATACCTCAAAAGCTAAATAATTTAATCATGTCTTGTATTGCGAAAAAAGCAAGCGATCGCCCCCAAAATATCGCTCAAATTTTGCAAGTATTAAACAGTTTAGAAGAATCTAATTTTCCCAGTCTACCTACAATTTTACCCTCTAGTTCCATCCTTAGCTGTCCTTTAGATTCAGGTTTACCAATTACAGTAGAACAAAGCTGTCGCAAACTTTTGTGGCCTCAAAATAAACCAATTCAAGAAATTGTTTTTCCCCAGCTTATAGACACCGCACAGGGATCTATGACAGCCCTATGGTTGATGTTGGCTAAACAAGAAATCAAAAACTATGCCCTTTCTACCCGTTACAACCAGTTTATCTTCATGACATCCCCTCACCCAATGCTGTTGTGGGTGACTGTACTCTACAATCGGCAATTGGCTCCTAAGTGGCTACCATGCTACTTAGATATGCAAAATCCCCAAAATCTTAAGCTGGTAAGTTTGCTGGCTGAAAATGAACAGTATCCTCTAATTTTCTTTACTCTGGAAGCACCACATTCTTGCACCAACGTTCTCAGCAGTCGCATCGAGCCAACTCAGCGACAAATGTTGAAAAACTGGGCGCAACAAATTCATAGTCTACCGCCAGCTTCTCAACCCCAGTTGAGCAAACAGCTATTAAAGCAGCAGTATAAACAAATACAATCCCGCATATTGCAGCATCTGGAATCACAGCCACAGGTTGTATTATCAGGCTCTATTTAAGGAAAAATCCGCACCTTGGAGAGACGGGACAAAAAGAATTCCTAATTTCTAACTCCAAAACGCTTGACAAGTTGAAAAAAAATAGTGATAATAGCAAAGTTGCCAAACAAGGGACTGTAGTTCAATTGGTTAGAGCACCGCCCTGTCACGGCGGAAGTTGCGGGTTCGAGCCCCGTCAGTCCCGTTTTAAATTTATGAGTAGTCAATCACTGAACTGAACTTCGGTGATTTTAGATTTTGAATTCCCCAAAGGGATTGACCCAGAATTCAGGGTTTGAATATAAGCTACATTTATCATGCTTTGCAAAAGAGAGAATTAACTGTGACTGTCAGAGTCAGAATTGCGCCGAGTCCAACCGGAAATTTACATATTGGTACAGCTAGAACGGCTGTATTTAACTGGTTATTTGCCCGCCACCACGGCGGGAAATTTATACTGCGAATAGAAGACACAGATTTAGAGCGATCGCGTCCCGAATACACCGACAATATTCTTGAAGGGCTGCGGTGGCTAGGGCTTAACTGGGATGAAGGGCCATTTTTCCAATCTCAACGCCTGGATATTTATAAAAAAGCAGTGCAAAAACTGCTAGATCAAGGATTAGCTTATCGCTGCTACACCACTTCTGAAGAACTAGAAACTCTAAGAGAAGCCCAGAAAGCTAGAGGCGAAGCTCCTCGCTATGATAACCGTCACCGCAATCTCACCCCAGAACAACGCGCCGCTTATGAAGCAGAAGGTCGCTCCTCTGTGATTCGCTTCAAAATCGAAGATGGGCGGGAAATTGTCTGGAATGACCTAGTAAGGGGAAAGATGTCTTGGCGAGGTAGCGATTTAGGTGGTGATATGGTCATCGCCCGCGCCTCAGAAGAGGGTAGCGGTCAACCTTTATACAACTTTGTAGTTGTAGTGGATGACATTGATATGCAAATCACCCATGTCATTCGCGGAGAAGACCACATCGCCAATACCGCCAAGCAAATTCTGCTGTATGAAGCAATGGGTGCAAAAATTCCAGAGTTCTCCCACACACCCTTGATTTTGAACATGGAAGGGCGCAAGCTTTCTAAGCGGGATGGTGTCACTTCCATTTCTGACTTTCAGCAAATGGGCTTTATTGCTGAAGGCTTGGTGAATTACATGACATTGTTGGGTTGGTCGCCACCAGACTCGACGCAAGAAATATTTACCTTAGAAACAGCAGCCAAAGAGTTTGGCTTTGAGCGTGTAAATAAAGCAGGTGCAAAGTTTGACTGGGACAAGCTGGATTGGTTGAACAGTCAGTATATCCACAAGACGCCAGTAGATAAACTCACAGATTTACTCATACCCTATTGGGAAGCGGCTGGGTATAAATTTGATGGTGGAAGAGATCGCGCCTGGTTAGAGCAGCTAGTAACTTTAATTAGCCAAAGCTTGACTCGTTTAGTAGATGCAGTACCTCAAAGCCAACTGTTTTTTAACGACACAGTTGAATTTAGCGAAGAAGGTAGTACACAACTGAAGCAAGAAGGTTCTACTGCTGTCCTTGAGGGGATTGTCACAGCTTTGGAAAATCAGCCGCAACTGTCGGAAGCCGCCGCCCAAGACATTATCAAACAAGTGGTGAAAGAGCAAAAAGTCAAAAAAGGCTTAGTAATGCGATCGCTCAGAGCAGCCTTAACTGGGGATGTTCATGGCCCCGACCTGATCCAATCTTGGTTACTACTAAATCAGATTGGTTTAGATAAGTCACGCTTGAGTAAGGCAATAATAGAAGCTAGTTAACGATTACAACAAATTTTAGATGGGTCTGGGAGTGGGGAGTGGTGAGTGAGGGATTATAAGAATTCTTCCCCCATTCCCCATTCTCTATTCCCCGCCTTCACCCAGAAATTTTGGATTGATCGAGTAATAGAGCAACTATAAGAACAAGAAATCATTGACTAATTACTAATGAATTATCCCTAATTTCAAATCTAAAATAGGTAGTCAATTCTCCTCACGTTGGGAACTTTGTGTGTAAAAATAATGTCTTCAAAAATACTTAGAAGCGAACGTAATTACAATGCCGACAAAAGCGCTCAATAGAGGGATGAGATTATCGTTCATAATAGTTACACTCTTGATCACATCGACAGCTAATGCTGCGGTTGATGCTCAGGAAGCGCCAACGATATTTGGAGATGTCACCATTGGCCCTCAGTTTTCTCCAGACCCCCTGACAGTTCGCGGGATGAGTGGTGGTTCAATATCTGGGATTCAAGTAGGTGGGAGAAGTGAAACAGCCACTGGCCCTTGTACCGGATTTGTTGATGAAACACCAGACCACACATTAGCGCTAACAAGTAAATTTGACTACCTAAAGCTGCAAGTGCAAAGTCCTGAAGACACCACCATCATTATCAAGGGCCCCGGTGGTACTTGGTGCAATGACGATTTTGATGGTAAAAATGCTGGCATGATTGGTGAATGGCTGGCTGGAAATTACGAAGTTTGGGTTGGTTCCTACGAAAAAGACAAGTATCTTCCTTACACTATAAAAATTACGGAAGTTAAGTAGGGAATGGGGAATGAGGCATTGGTTATTTCTCTCCCTACTCCCTACTCCCTACTCCCCCTAATGATGATTGAGAGAGGCTGGAACTACACGAGGAGCATTGTAGAAAAATACTCCGTGTCTTTGCATCCTGTTGCGCTCCCTTTTCTCGTGCGATTTTGTATTAAAATTAAGTTAACTTTGATTAAGATTCTTGTTGGCATCGCCATAATGCCCTAAGTGCCTTATGGCAGTGCATATAAGAGATCAAATTACACAAAATGGATTTATAAACATCCGTTTAACAGCTTAAAGTGGCAGAGTGATGAACATTCGGTTACATAAGGCTGATGAATTGTATAGGCATCTAGAGGCAAATTAAGATGAAATTCTCTTGGAAAGTCGTAGTACTCTGGACATTGCCGGCTTTGGTAATTGGCTTTTTCTTCTGGCAAGGAGCCTTTGCAGGCGCTCCTGCTGACATGAGTAAGAATACAGCCAATACCCGCATGACTTATGGCCGCTTTCTAGAATACTTGGACGGCGATCGCGTCACCAGCGTTGATCTGTACGAAGGTGGTAGGACAGCAATTATAGAAGCCCGCGATCCAGACATCGAAAATCGCGTCCAAAGGTGGCGGGTAGATTTGCCTATTAACGCTCCTGAGTTAATCAGCAAGCTCAAAGAAAAAGACATCAGTTTTGATGCTCACCCCATGCGGAATGATGGCGCAATTTGGGGATTGTTGGGTAATCTCATATTTCCAGTTTTATTGATTACTGGGCTGTTCTTTTTGTTCCGGCGTTCTAGCAACCTCCCCGGCGGGCCAGGTCAAGCGATGAACTTCGGCAAATCCAAAGCACGTTTCCAAATGGAGGCAAAAACCGGGGTCAAATTTGACGACGTAGCCGGGATTGAAGAAGCTAAGGAAGAATTGCAAGAAGTTGTCACTTTCCTTAAGCAGCCAGAAAGATTTACTGCTGTAGGCGCACGGATTCCCAAGGGAGTGCTGTTAGTTGGGCCTCCTGGAACTGGTAAAACTTTACTAGCAAAAGCGATCGCTGGCGAAGCAGGTGTACCTTTCTTCAGTATTTCCGGTTCGGAATTTGTGGAAATGTTCGTTGGTGTGGGTGCATCCCGCGTCCGCGATTTGTTCAAGAAAGCTAAAGACAACGCCCCCTGTATCATCTTCATCGATGAAATCGACGCAGTTGGACGCCAACGGGGCGCTGGTATCGGTGGCGGTAACGATGAGAGAGAGCAAACCCTCAACCAACTCCTCACCGAAATGGACGGGTTTGAAGGTAACACAGGCATCATTATTATTGCTGCCACCAACCGTCCCGACGTACTAGACTCAGCCTTATTGCGTCCGGGTCGCTTTGATCGCCAAGTAACAGTCGATCCACCCGATATCAAAGGGCGTTTGGAAATCTTGCAAGTCCACGCACGAAACAAGAAACTAGACACTAGCGTATCTTTGGATGCGATCGCTCGCCGCACTCCTGGATTCACTGGTGCTGACTTAGCCAACTTACTCAACGAAGCAGCAATTCTCACTGCTAGAAGACGCAAAGAAGCTATCACCCTCCGCGAAGTTGATGATGCGGTGGATCGGGTAGTTGCGGGGATGGAAGGTACTCCTTTGGTAGACAGCAAGAGCAAGCGCTTAATTGCATACCACGAAATTGGACACGCCTTAGTTGGGACTTTGTTAAAAGACCATGACCCAGTGCAGAAAGTCACTTTGATCCCAAGAGGACAAGCGCAAGGTTTGACTTGGTTTACTCCCAACGAAGAGCAAGGGTTAATTTCTCGTTCTCAGTTGAAAGCCAGGATTACTGGTGCTTTGGGCGGTCGCGCTGCTGAGGAAGTCATTTTTGGCCCTGCCGAAGTCACAACTGGCGCTGGTGGAGACTTGCAGCAGTTATCGGGAATGGCGCGGCAAATGGTGACTCGTTTCGGGATGTCCGACTTAGGGCCACTATCGTTGGAAAGCCAGCAGGGTGAAGTATTCTTGGGTCGTGACTGGACAACCCGATCTGAGTATTCCGAATCTATCGCCTCTCGCATTGATGGACAAGTGCGAGCGATCGTGGAAGAATGCTACGAAAACTCTAAGAAGATTATCCGTGACCATCGCAGTGTCACCGATCGCTTAGTCGATCTACTCATCGAAAAAGAAACCATTGACGGCGAAGAATTCCGTCAGATTGTGGCTGAGTACGCTGAACTCCCTGAGAAGCAGCAGTACGTACCGCAACTATAATAGTTGACTCTTTTCTAGGCTAATACCTGGGAAGGAGAAAAGAACAAAAAATAAAATGAGGATGGCGCATACCATCCTCATTTTTTTAGGTGAAATTTTATAGTTTTATAACTAGCTCTTTCAAGGTGAAAGCTTTAATGGATAAATTCTTTGTTCAATTCCAGCCGATGCCTGAAATGCTGTAAAAGCTTTGATAAAAAGAGCTACCGAATGGGGACACGGGGATGTATGCCTCTTGATTCAACAAAGTAAGAGCCTTAATAAAGAATTTCTAATTACTTAGCTCCTCCGACTGGAATATCTCCACCTATACCCCACACCCGGTTGAAAGAGCTATTAAAGTTGCTAGAGGATGAAAGCACAAACCACGTACCAAGACCGCCAGGAAAACCTCCATTGTTAGGACGCCACACCACCATATCGTCTCTGCCGTCGTTATCAAAATCTAAATTCCCTATAGGAATATCCCCACCTTGACCCCACGTACGGGTGAAAGAGCTATTAAAGTTGCTAGAGGATGTACGCACAAACCACGTACCAGAACTAGGACGCCACACTACCATATCGTCTTTGCCGTCCTTATCAAAATCTGATTCTCCTATGGGAATGTCTCCAGCTATACCCCAGGAACGGGTGATGGAGGTAGTGAAGTTGCTAGAAGACGTAGTTACGTACCACGTACCATCACTAGGACGCCACACCACATAATCGTCTTTGCCGTCGCCATCAAAATCAGAAGCTTTTGCTACGCCAGCAAGAGCAGAAGCTAAAATCATAGATGCACATAGAGTTGTAAAAAACTTGAATAATTTCATAAAGCAACTCCTGAAAAGTATTACTGGATTTATATAACCAATATCAGGAGTGAGTTTAGGGATTACAAAGTATTTTACAAATTTATACATTGACTATAGATGCTTGGTATTCAAGCTACAAAAACTTAAAGTTATTTCAATAAAATTTAAAATTGCGTCAATTTACCTGAGTTAAATCGTAATGTTGCTTTATTGGCTTCATGAAGTGATAGCTGAGTTTCGTCAGTCAATAGATTGAAAATCCGAAACTGGCAACATGGCTATTGTATATAAACATGTACCCATTTTTATTTGCAGTAAATGAAGTAAATGAATAGCAAAGCTAAATTATTGAGTCTACAGACTTTAAATTAATCTTTGTTGAAAATCAAGATTTATTTACAGATGTGCAGACAGTTTCACCTAGTGAATATCTAAATTTGATTTTCTCTGAACATCTACCATTGGTGACAGCAATAAATACAGAAAAAGCTCGTTCTGAACTAATTATTATGCCTGTTTTAATTGAAGTTAAACGCTTCTTTAAATACCAAATTAGTATATTTTCTGGTTCAGAGTTTAATGTAGATGCTGCTAAAGGCTTAGAAGGGCACTGTGATTTTATTCTCAGTTGTTCACCAGAACAATATGATATTACTAGTCCTGTCGTGACTATTGTGGAAGCTAAAAATGAGAGTATTAAATCTGGTTTAGGACAATGTATTGCGACAATGATTGCATCTCAATTGTTTAACCAGCAACAAGGAAATATTATAAATGAAATTTATGGTGTAGTCACAACAGGAACAGATTGGAAATTTCTCAAACTTTGTGAGAATACCATCTTTATCGATAAGAACGATTACTTTATTAAAGAAATAGATAAAATCTTAGGAATTCTGACAACTATGCTGATGGCTTGCCCTCAATTTTAGTTTGGGGATGGTTCGTACCATCCCCATTTTTTGGGAGCATCTCAATGAGTGTAAAAAGCCTTATAAAACCTCACCCCAACCCTCTCCTTGGTAAGGAGAGGGAGCAAGAATCTTGTTTCTCATCTGGTATATTTGCAAAACTGAGATGCTCCCTATTTTTTATCTTTCCACTTCATCCACTGCCTTGGGAACTCCCGCAGTTAAAACTTCATGTCCATCAGATGTAACTAACACATCATCCTCAATCCGAATACCAATACCAACCCATCGAGGATCAGTCTCTGGTTGGTCTTCTGCTAGTTTGGTATCTGGCACAATATATAGTCCCGGTTCCACTGTCAAAATTTGGCCTGGTTGTAAAATCTGGGGTTTGTCTTCACCATGCTGGTAAACTCCCACATCATGGACATCCAAACCTAACCAATGACTGGTGCGATGCATATAATATGGCTTATATTTCTCTTCTTCAATTAACTTATCAACTTCACCTTTGAGAATGCCAAGTTCAACTAAACCTTCCGTGAGGACGCGTACTGCTGTATCGTGAACTAATTTGAAGGGATTACCTGGTTGCACTTGAGCGATCGCTTGTTTTTGCGCTTCTAGTACAATCTCATACAGTATCTTCTGTTCGGGCGTAAATTTACCACCCACAGGAAATGTCCGGGTAATATCAGAGTTGTAATAACCGTAAGCACAACCGGCATCAATTAGCAGTAATTCTCCATCCTGCATTTGACGATTATTTTCAATGTAGTGCAGTACGCAAGCATTCACACCGGAAGCCACAATCGAAGGATAAGCTGGCCCTAAGCCACCCCGCACTCGAAAAATGCGTTCCATCTCCGCCTGAATTTCGTACTCATAACGTCCGGGTGCGGCGATTTCTTGGGCATAATTATGTGCTTCGACTGCGATCGCTACTGCTTGACGCATCAATGCCAACTCAGCTTCACTTTTGATTAGTCTCATGCTATTGAGTACAGGGCCTGTATCTTCAATGGCGATCGGCCCAGTACCGCGCTTAGGATAAGTCCGCAGTAAGCTTTGGTAATGTCTCAGGATTTGGTCATTAAAAGTGCGATCGCGTCCGAAGTGATAGTAAATCCGACTAGCTTTTTCCAAATACTGCGCCAACTTTTCATCTAACTCGCTAATGGGGTATGCTTCATCAGCGCCATAAATTTCCTTGGCTGCATCTACCCCTGAAAGATAACCAGTCCATACTTCCTTTTCACGATCCTTCGGTTGGACAAATAGCACAAACCGATGTTCTGAATGATGCGGCGCTAACACTGCTACTGCCTGTGGTTCATTAAAACCAGTCAAGTAGAAAAAATCACTGTCTTGGCGATAAACATACTCGACATCGTTGTGCATCACTGCCATTGGCGCACTGCGAAAAATGGCTGTGCCATCACCAATTTTTGCCATTAACTGCTCACGACGCTGCCGATATTCTGCTTGCATAGCTGATGTATTTATGAAAGTATTGTGTTATTTTACACTTTTGACAACTAGAGGATGCACAGATTATGCCTCTTAATAGTTGCTTATCTAAGTTATTCTAACCAATATTTGTTTCAACTCAAGTCATAATTTATTGATGAATAATCAATAATCTTCAAAATTTCAAATACCAGACTTCTCATAAAAGTCGGGTATCTTATTATTCATCGATAATTTAGACTTACTATACAAACAACGATGTAATCCGAATGTGATTATATAGTCTAACTATTTTATGTAACCAAGTAACAATTAAATCAAGATGTATTGTATTTTTTAATTCCAAATTTTAAATGTCAAAGTAAATAGATAAACCAATTATGTTTTGTCTAAAAATCATCATATATACAAAATAGGAAAAATATTTTTAATTGCTTATAAAGAGCTTGCAATTTTTATTAAAATCGGATAAAACGAACATTTTTTATCTTTAAACAATGACATTTATAAATAAAAAATAGTTCTAAAGAAACTTTAAAAACCTGGTAAATGTTATTTCGTTACAGAAATAGATTGCCAAAAAAAGTTAAAAAAATATGACAACCAACCATAAAAACACACCATGTTTGGAACTCAAAATACTTCAGAAAATTCCGATAGACTATGGGCAGCAACTACCCAAAAAATAGAATCATTAGGATCGGTTATTGCTAGTTCAACTCCTCTAACTTCTGATTTGCCTCTACGGAGTAAGAGTTCCTCACAACCACCATCATCTGGATTGCTGTCAGCAAATCCCAATCCTAATCCTTACTTAACTAGTGCGGCGATTACTCCTGACTTTAACGGTGATGGCAAAACGGATAAAGTTTGGGTCGATTCTACAACCGGTGAGATTATCATTCGGTTGATGGATGGGACAAAAGTTGTTGAGCAGGGTTCTCTAGGTAATTTCGACCTATCCGCCTATGATTACAAAATTGCCGACTTTAACGCTGATGGCAAAACCGACTTCTTATTACGCAATAAGACAACCGGTGAGAATAGTATTGTGCTGATGGATGGTACAAGAGTTGGTGGTGCGGCTTCTCTAGCTAGCGTTGATCCCGCCTGGACTCCTCAGATTGGAGATTTTAATGGCGATCGCAAAACCGATATCTTCTGGCATAATGCTACAACTGGTGAGAACGCTATTTGGGAGATGGATGGCGCCACCGTTCTGAATGCAACTGTTCTAGACACTACAGACGCAGCATTTACTCCTACCATTGTTGATTTTGACGGCAATGGCAAGAGTGACATTTTCTGGCGCAATCAGACAACCGGCGATAATACCGCTTGGTTTATGGATGGTACACAAAAGACTGAATTTGCGCTGCAATCACAAGATGCCGCCTGGACTGCTACCCTTGGTGATTTCAACGGCGATTTAAGCACTGACTTGCTGTGGAGAAACGCTCAAACAGGTGAGAACAAGGTTTGGACGATGAGAGGCATCTTAGTCGCAGAAGGCGCTTTGGCAACACTTGACTCATCCTGGACTTCCAAAATTGGTGATTTCAACGGTGATGGCAAGACCGATATCTTCTGGCACAATGGAACCACAGGTGCGAACACCGCTTGGTTGATGGATGGTACAACAGTTGCTACTGAAGCTTTCTTACCGACTAATAACGCAGCCTTGACACCATCTCTTGGCGATTTTAACGGCGATGGTAAGACTGATATCTACTGGCGCGACCAAACAGCAGGTACAGACAACATCTGGACTATAAATGAGACGACAGCCGTTGAGACTCCCATCAGCGACGCAGATAAGCTTGGCCCACAGTGGTATACGTTCTAAAAGCTAGAAACAGAGGTCATTCAATTTTGGATTTTGGATTTTAGATTTTTCCTTCAAAATCCAAGTTGTCCTTCCAGTGCACCAAAGGTGCGACCCAAAATCTAAAATTAACAGAGTTAGGGACTTCCAGTAAAAACAACATTCCATCGTAGGGGTGCACAGCTAGCTGTGCGCCCCTACAGAGTTAGGTTGATTCTTGCCTATCTACTTACGTTATTTAAATTAGCAGTGTTCTTACAATACCTTCGCCAAAAAAAGAGTATGAAGAGATAGGGCTGTCGTAGTAGAGTTATTGTCTTCCCAAACAACAACCACAAACTACAAGCAGCCCATGCCCGATATCTTATCACTGCTACAGTGCCTGTTACCGCAGATAAACGCAACAACAATGCGGCAGTTACAAATCCTTAAGCATTAACGAAAATATCTGCATTGGTTAAGGAGAGTCCAGTATTGAGTGTGGCAATTTGGATTCTAGCGATCGCTCCTGTACCATCTTGATCGAAGAACAGAGAACCATTGCTTTGATTGTAGATAAATCTCTGACTACTTGTAGTAACTCCTGAGCCGATGATAAATTGATTAGCCGCGATCGCAGCACCAGCGACTAATCCCCCACCAAACCCAGCCAAAGAAATAGCAATCGTATCATTAATTACATTAAAGTCAGTAATACGATCAATGCCTTGAGTACGGGAATTGAAAGTAAAGCGATCGCTTCCTGCATTACCTGTTAGTGTATCGTTGCCAGTACCGCCAATGAGGACGTCATTACCATTACCACCAAGGAGAATATCAATACCTGCGCCACCATTAAGAGTATCATTGCCATCTCTACCGTTCAGGGTATTGTTAGCAGTGTTACCAACTATCAAATTATTGAATTGATTGCCTGTACCATTGATGGCTAATGTCCCGGTGAGAGTCAAATTCTCTAAACTATTGCCTAATGTGTAGCTAATAGATGACTCAACAGTGTCCGTACCTTGGTTGGCATTTTCTGTTGCGATATCTCCTGTGCTATCAATAACATAGATATCGTTACCTGTTCCACCAACAAGGATATCATTGCCAGTACCACCGTTGAGAATGTCATTACCACCATCCCCATAGAGCGTGTCATTACCAGCATCCCCATAGAGCGTGTCATTATCACCAACACCAGCATCCCCAAAATCCCCAAAGAGAATATCGTTGCCACCCTGACCAAAGAGGACATCGTTGCCGTCGAACCCAGCGAGCGTGTCATTACCAGTAACGCCGCTATAATCATCGCCTGCGAGGACATCCTTGTTAAAACCGCCAGTGATGAAATCATTGCCACTACCCCCAAAGATATTATAGGTAGTAAGAAGACCACCTTGCACCTGGATAATGTCATTACCGCCAAATCCGTTGATTGTAATTAGACCAATGTAACCGTAAACGCCAAAAGATGATAAATGGTCGTAAAACAAAACGTCAGGGCCATTCGTACCGTTATAAGTAACCATTAATGTGTTTGTCCTTGCTATTAACGCTGAATATTTGAGAAGCACTGGATTGATGATGTTGACATTAAAATAGTGCTACAACTGGGAGCATCCACTTTTGGCAGATAGACTTTTTTAGACAACCCATAGGGTAGGGTTTCTGGTACTAAACAATTATGTTTCTTCCAACAATACCTTTGCCAAAATAAGAGCCTACAAAAATTTTGGCAAAAATGGCAAAAAGACTGATACATGGGCGTTTAGCTTACAAAGTAGGTTGGAGGCTCAAATCCTTTACCATTCAGTTAATACGTAAAAAAAGCTTGCGGGAAACTCTGGAATCATGTCACTCAGCAATTCGTATTGGGCGCGGGTCACGTTACTGGAGTATGCTTTACTCATGTCACTCTCTCGGTGCTGTCTACTATCTATTCACAGCTTATACTGAGAGAGCTTTTTTACCTTCTCCCCGACTTTTCAAACATCCTCTAACCATACCTACCATATACTATTCCGAAACCTCCATTACGAGGGAACACAACATTATCGATACTTCTATCTTGCTTACTTATTGTCTGAATCTTGGTCTGTGCTAGGGAAGGAATATTGTTTGTGTAAACATAATCAGCCAAAACTCGTGAAGAACTTAAGCCAATAGTAGATAAAATGCTTATTGCTATTGATGCACTTGCAAAAAGCCTACCATTCCCTTTGGAAATGTGCTGTACTAAAAAATTATTAACCATATTACTTTGTTTGTAGATAGATGCCAAACTTAAACATTTATTGGTAATTATTCCAGTGAGGATTATCATTTGTCAATCAAACTTTTCAATATTGAGAAATAGCAAGTTATATGATTGCTATGTGAAGGTTAACGGGGTCAAATGAGTAGTGATACCGAAAGTTACGCTAAGGATTTAATGAGCCACTTTCAATACTGCGATCGCTAGGAATAAAACTGTACCAACAATACCTTTGCCAATTTTTAGAACTTCCGCAGAATGCAGGTTTTGGGCTATGAGTTTAAACCTCAATTCAAAACCCTGAAACCCTTGCTGTCTATGAAATTTAGCCTTTTGTCCATCTCTAAAACTGTAATTTTGGCGAGGGTATTGTAATAAGGCAATTGATTATTTGGGTTTGTGTCTCACGACGTTACTAATTTAATAAAGGAGAATTTTAACTATGTCTAGACTAAGCGTTCCACCCAATTTCATCGGCACCAGCAGTGCAGACACAATAGTAGGGGAAGAGTTAAATGCACCTTTGGCAATTGGAATTGAGATTTTAAGCAAAGGTTCCATTGATACACGCTCAGGAAAGGACACCATTAAGGGCACAGGAAACGGCACTAACGGCGACGACGGCATCGACGGCGGCATGGACGGCGCTGGCGACGGCGGCAACGGCGGTACTGGCACTGGCATCGCTAATAGTGGCAATCTGAATACAGAGAAAGAAAACGACAATATCATTGGCACAGGCAACGGCGGCAACGGCGGCGACGGGATCATGTTTCGCAGCAGGGGCGGCACCAGTGGTAGTGGCACTGGCATCGCTAATAGTGCCAGTCTGAATACAGGCTCAGGAAACGACACGCTCACCGGCACAGGCAACGGCGGCGACGCCGGCAGCGACTATGGCAACCCCGTATATGGCGGTAGTGGAACTGGTATAAATAACAGTGGCACTATTAATACAGGCTCAGGAAAAGACACGATCGCTGGCACTGGCAACGGTGGCTATTCCGACGTCTTCGGCGGCAATGGAACTGGTATAAGTAACAGTAAGGAACTGGATACCCAAGACGGAGAAGATACGATTACTGGTATAGGTACTGGCGGCGGTGGTGGCGAAGGTGCCGGTACTGGAACTGGTATAAATAACAGTGGCAGTATTAATACAGGCTCAGGAGAAGACACGATCACTGGCACTGGCAACGGCGGCGGTACTGGAACTGGTATCAATAACAGTGGCAGTATTAATACAGGCTCAGGAAAAGACACAATCGCTGGCACTGGCAACGGCGGCAACGGCGGCAACGGCAGCAACGGCAATAACTATGCTTATGGCGGTAGTGGAACTGGTATAAATAACAGTAAGGAACTGGATACCCAAGACGGAGAAGACACGATTACAGGTATAGGTACTGGCGGCAGTGGTGGCAATGCCAACTTCACAATCTATGGCGGTACTGGAACTGGTATCAATAACAGTGGCAGTATTAATACAGGCTCAGGAGAAGACACGATCACTGGCACTGGCAACGGCGACAACAAGGGTAGCTCTTCTGGAAGCAGCGGTGCTGGAACCGGTATCGAGAACATTAAAAACGCCGCCATTACTACAGGGTCGGACAAAGACACGATTATCGGTTATGGGAATAGCTTAGGAGAAAACGCTACAGCCTATGGCATCTTCAACGATGGACTGATTGATACTGGCGATAGTTGTGACAAGCTTACCGGACAGGCAACAACAACAATTGGTGGTACTGCCTACGGTATTTATGGACAAGGAACCATCAACACTGGCAATGGCGATGATGAAATTACAGCCACCAGTATCATCGGTGGAGTTCAACAAAAAGTCTCTATCGGTGGCGGTATCAAGATTGATCTCGGCACTGGGGATGACTTCTTTAAAGGATTCGGGGGAGCAAGTGTTAATGGCGGGGACGGTTTTGATACCCTGGATCTGGGCACTTTCAAGCGCTCTGAACTGCTGGGATCTGGTGTTATTTCTGGCAATCCCCTTAACTCTGCCAACTTCAGTTTCAACGGTATTAGCTTGTCTACAACCGGCTTTGAGAAATTTATCTTTGCAGATAGCTCTGTGGACTACAGTAATTTGGTAAACGGGGCATGAGTTTGTTCTCAGTCATTGGTTATTCTCCCTCATCCCCTACTCCTCAAAACTTGTAACTCAAAACCTGAATTTCGCTATTTTCCGGTAATTTACCAGGGTTAATGGAAATACTATCTCCGTTGCTACGCCGCACTGTCATACCTTGCATCAAGGTCAGAAAATCATCGAGCGGCGAAATATCGCACGTAGCAGCATCAGCAGCTTGTGTCCGGTAATGGGTAGGAATCACCACCTTGGGATTTAAGATTTGCACAGCCTGCTTTGCTTCCTCAGCATTGTAGGCTTTTGCACTGCCTCCCACTGGAATCAATGCTACATCGGGACGCCCCATCAGGATTTTTTGCTCAATTGAAATGGGTGCAGCAGCTCCCCCCAAGTGTAAAATATTAATTCCGCCTTGCTTCCAACTCCAAGCGGTATTTGAACCAAATTGCTTACCACCTTTGCGATCGTGGTCTATGGCAATTCCTTGGAACTTAATGCCTTTGAACTCGTAAACTCCTGGTTCGTAGATGAGTTTTGCATTTCCCGGTAGTACGTCCACAGCACCTTCATCCAGCAGTTGGCTGCTAATAAGTACTAAATCTGCTGCAACTTTTGGTAGACGATATCCAGCAGTACAACCGACCGCCCGAAATGGATTAACAAGAATTTTCGCACCGCCACCAGTAAAAAGAAAGCAAGTATGACCCAACCACTGAACTGATAAACCGCTAGATTGTGCGTCAGCTTGAGATTCAGAACCCAAGTTAGCAACCAAAGCTGTGACTAACCCCGCCCCAGCATAGCCCATCAACTGTCGTCGTTTCATTAATTATGCTCTCGACTGTAACTGTTCCAGAAAATTTCGCAATAACTGTTTTCCTGAAGATGTCAGGACACTCTCTGGGTGAAACTGGACGCCCTGAATGTGAGGGTACTTCCGGTGTCGCACTCCCATAATGGTGTTATCTTCAACCCAAGCGGTGATTTCTAACACATCTGGGCAAGTCTCACGTTCGATTACCAAACTATGATACCTGGTGGCGGTTAGAGGATTTTCTAATCCCCGGAAAACCCCCACCCCAGTGTGAGACACCTGAGAAGTTTTGCCATGCATCAACTCTGGAGCAGGAATTATTTTACCACCGAACACTTGACCAATGCTTTGATGTCCTAAACAAACACCCAAGATTGGCAACTCTTCTCCTAGCTGTTCAATCAATTTTAGGGAAATACCGGCATCTTCCGGGCGACCAGGCCCAGGAGAAATAACCACGGCTTCCGGCTTTAATGCCCGAATCTCATCTATGGATATTTTGTCGTTACGAAAAACTTTAATATCATCTGCCACTGGGAATTCTGCTGCCAATTCTCCCAGATATTGCACTAAATTATATGTAAAACTGTCGTAATTGTCGATAACTATAATCAAAGCTCATCACTCCTGGTTTTTACCACTCATCAGTTGCAAAGAGCATAGACCAATCTCTCATGCTATTTGTTCGCTAGGGTAAAAATAACGCTAACGTGGATGCGTAAATATAAAGTGCCTACTATACCATAAGCCACTTCCTCAAGATTACCAAGTAACACTTTAGCCAGGATGCTTGGCGCGTAGGCGTAGCCCGTCGTAGACATCGCATTACTTAAATTTGGAATTGCTGATAATGTGTTCTCCAAAAGCGATCGCACAGAGTGTGATCCTCTTACCGAGTCACTTGTTGATGCCTGCGGTGGGCTATTCGGCATCGCAAATCACATCTATAAAGCCGATATAATTAACTTTACTAGAGGAGGGAGCAATAGCGTACCAGCTACTAACACCGCTACCAAAGCAGAGACAAGGACTGCGCCAGCCGCACAATCTTTAGCAATTTTTGCCAAATCATGGTATGTCTGCTTAACGGTTAAGTCCACAAGCGACTCGATCGCGGTATTTAGTAACTCTAATGCCAAAACTAAACCACTCGTTACACCAATTACCGCTATTTCTACCGCTTGCAGATGCAAAAAAACGCTTAAACCGATCGCTAAAGCGCAAACACTTACGTGGATGCGAAAATTACGTTGAGTTTGAAAACTATAGCTGATTCCAGCCCAGGCATATTTAAAACTAACAAATAAATTAGAGGCTACTTTCCAAGAGAATTCGCGTTCGTTAGACACGAGTGTTTGTAACGAGGTGGGTGTTGGTGATGAAGAAATTTTTTGGGACATAGACTTAAAAACACAAGAACAGGGTTGCTACAGTGGGAATATTCGCCGATTTTAATGGCGAAATTAAATTTGAGGTAATCTTTAAGCAATTTTCCACAGAAGTATTATAAAAGTATTACCCAAAATTAACACTATAGAAATACACGAACTACTACTATTCCATGTCAATAGCAATACCTATTGCATTCAGCAATCTCACTTGCTGTTCTAACATTCGCCCCAAACTTTCTTCATCAGGATGATCCCAGCCCAAGAGATGTAGCAAACCGTGACTAGCTAACCAGGTTAGCTCAGTTGGTAAGCTATGTTCCTGCTGTTGAGCTTGACGTTTTGCTGTGTCTACAGACACAATAATATCACCTAAGTATAATGGTAGAGAGGCAAGCATTTCTTTGCTTTGAGGAAAATCCACCTCTAAAGCAGCAAAGGCTAAAACGTCTGTGGGCTTATTTTGTTGACGATATTGGCTATTTAGTTCTTGAATTTGCGAGTCATCTGTGAAACGCAGCCCTATCTCATAACTTGGCGCTGGCGGAATATGAGGGTGAAGTATTTCCAACCAGTGATTAAACCAATTTTCCCAAGTTTCAGGAGGAATTCGGGGATCAGTGTCCCCAATTTTTACAGATGTTGTCGGGGACAACTCGTAAAAATCATCCTCCACATATAGTTCAACGCTCAGGGGCACACAGTCTCCTAGTCTGAGGTTTACGGTTTGTCGTTAGTGAGTTAGGTAAGCAAGACCAACAAGGAGAGCTAAAAGCCCTACGGTAGTCAACGCAAAATGCTTCAGGGAAGTTCCACCCTTCCGCACCATGTTTCGCATGGCGAGTTTTACGTAGCTAGGTTGAGGTTCTGTTGAAGGAGAGTTGCTCATAATTATTTGTCTACAGACTCTTTTATAACTGTAACAGTTGGTCTGGGATAGAATGGCGATCGCCTGTATATAGAATAAGGAATTTCTCTGAAAACGCCCCAAGAAGAGGGAATGCTATGCATCGCGCCAATCTGAAACACTAAAAATAAATCACAAGTGCTAAGTAATATTAAAAATAATTACTTAGCACTTGTAAATAATCCCAAATTATGCAGAAGTATTTTCTACTAATTTATTTTCTTGGCGCAGATAAGCTTGGATGAATGTATCAAGTTCACCATTCATGATATCGCCAATCGCTGTCGTTTCTGTATTTGTACGCAAATCCTTCACCATCTGGTAAGGGTGAAACACATAGTTACGGATTTGGTTTCCCCAGGAGGCTTCCACCATATCGCCGCGAATTTCGGCAATTTCTTGGGCGCGTTGCTCCTTGGCGATGACCAACAGCTTTGCTTTGAGGCGATTTAGGGCTTTTTCTTTATTTTGCAGTTGCGATCGCTCTTCTGTACAGCGCACAGCAAGACCAGTAGGAAGGTGAACAACCCTTACCGCAGTTTCTACTTTGTTGACGTTTTGCCCACCTTTACCACCAGAACGAGTTGTGGTAATTTCCAAATCCTTATCTGGAATATCTAATTGCACAGAGTTATCAATCTGCGGCATCACTTCCACCCCTGCAAAACTGGTTTGTCGCTTACCGTTGGCATTAAAAGGTGAAATCCGCACTAAGCGATGTGTACCCATTTCTGAACGCAAGTAACCATAAGCATAGCGACCAGTAATTTCTAGGGTTGCCGATTTAATTCCGGCTTCATCACCCTCCGACTCTTCAGCTAAAGTTACCTTATAACCGTGAGCTTCGCCCCAACGGGTGTACATCCGCATCAGCATAAATGCCCAGTCTTGAGCATCTGTGCCACCAGCACCAGCACTAATCGTCAGTACAGCACCTTCCGCATCGTATGGGCCGGAAAGTAACTGTTGTAATTCCCACTGATCCAGGTCACGATTCAGCTTAGTGATGGTAGATTCGGCTTCTTGGAGTAGTGCCTCATCGGTTTCTAACTCCAATAATTCAACAACTGCCCTAGTATCTTCTAGATTGGTGTGCCAGCGATCGTATTGCTGGAGGTGGGCTTTCAGGTCATTGAGTTCTTGTAGAGTTTCTTGGGCTTGGGTTTGGTCATTCCAAAATTCTGGCTGTGCTGATATTTTTTCGAGGTCTTGAATTTTGGCTGTCAGTGCAGGTACGTCAAAGATAGTCCTGGGTTTTACCCAGGCGGCCAGACAACGTTTCGATTTCGCGTTTGAGTTCTAAAACTTCCATAGTGCTTGCTGAATGATAGATAGAGCGCTTTAGATTTGAAAATTGCTCTTTATTCTACTTATGTTTATTAATTTTAGCTGTAGTTGGGCAAATTCTCTCCGCACTACTTGTATTAAGTTACAAAAGTTACTTGAAATTATCAAGCGTTTCTTTACCCACTGAAGTAGTGTGATTTAGCTGTTGCAGATAAGCTTTGATTAACAAATCAATTTTACCGTCTAATACCTCTGCCGCAGCAGGTGTTTCTATATTGGTACGTAAATCTTTCACCTTGGTGTAAGGATGCAAGATATATTCACGAATGAGCTTGTTAGATAGAGACTTTATCAGCCGAGGTTGAATTTTGTCAAGCTGGACACCTTGGGCTTGTGCGATCGCAAACAGTTTACTCTTGAGAATAGCTAAGGCTTTCTCTTTGTTTTGCATCAGACTGCGCTCTTGGTCGCAAAGTACACTAATTCCAGTACGAATGTGAACTATATTTACCCATGTTTCTAGACGGTTGACATTCCCCCGATAGCGACAGTAAGTAATTTCCAAATCCTTCCCTGGAATCTCAAAATCAACAGACTCACCCAATATTGGGATAACTTCCACACTAGCTAAACTCGTGTGCAAGCTGTTAATAACATCGAAGGGCTATATCTGTGCCTGTTTCTGATTTGAGGTAGCCGTATGCATAACGTGTTGTAATTTCTAAGGTTGCATACTTAATTCCGGCTTCATTCCCCTCAGAAATCTCTACTAAATGCAATTGGTAATTGTGGCTTTTTCCCCAACGACAGTACATTTGCAGCAACATATATGCCCAGTATTGACTGTCTGCATTATCAACCTCAGCAGCAATAGTGAGAAATACACCTTTTTTGTCTTCGGGGTCAGACAATAATTGTCGTATTTCTGCTGTTTCGAGTTCTTGTTGCAGTTGGGTAAGGTTGCTTTGCACCTCTTGCCACAATTGCTCATCGGCTGATAATTCCAGCAATTCCAACGCAGCCTTGATATCTTCTAGAATCGAACACCAGCAATGATATTGCTGATGTTTGTAGAATATGGAGTATTCAATTTCTTGAAGTACTTCATAAGCACGGGTTGGATTATTCCAAAAATCCGGTTGAGCAATTACTTGATCTAAATATTGAATTCTTGCAGTCAAATATTGGAGGTCAAAGACAGTCTTCGGCCTTCCCCAAGATATTAGACAACTTTTCTACTTCAATTTTTATTTTTAAGAGTTCAAGCATAGTTTTGCTCACTTGAGGCTTAACTTATCTACATATTCTACTGTTAAACAAATGAAAAAAACCGTGGTTGCTAAAAATTTAACCACGGTTTTTACTTTATAAAACTTTACTTGTGTTAGCGTCTACAGACAATTAATCGCGGCCATTTATGGCAATTAGCAACCGCAAGATAAAGACAAACAAGTTGATGTAAGTAAGGTACATCGATAAAGCAGCAGGTAGATATTGGTCATCGCTGTAAGTGCGGGGCAAGATGTAGAAATCGACAACAGAAACCCCAACAAACAGGAATACTCCTAAACCGGAGATGGCAATTTCTAACCAATTTGGCGTGTAAACACCAAACATGGCAAAGCCGAATTGGGCAAGGCACACAACCACCAAGGCGATAACGCCGAGATTGATGGTTTTTGTCAAAGCCATCCCATCTTGTTCAGAGAGATTTGAACCAATTTGACGGGCAGCAATAAAAGTAACGCCACAACCAAGGGCAGCCAACCCAATGCCTTGAATGCCAACACCTTGGGATCTCAAAGCGACAAATATTAAACCACTGAGGGTATATCCAGACAAGAGGCTGTAGGTTGCCAACAGGGGTAGTGCAAGACCCTTGTTACCTTTTTGGGCAACATTTTGGGCAACAAAAAACAAAATTAACTCCAAAATCACCGCACCAATGAAGGTGGGAAAGAATATTTCGGGGTTAGTACGGATAACTCCCAAACCGCCGTAGGTTCCTAATGCCGTTAGCACCAAACCACCACCGACGTAGGGGAGGGCGTTGGCAATCACGTTAGGGCCAACGAGGGCGTGAGATTTAGCCTCACGGATAGCTTCACGAAAATTACTGGTATTGCTCATATTGAAAAACTGTTTTTTAGGAAAACGTTGTGCTTATTCCTATTGTTACCAATCTTTGCGGTTAACAGCCAACGATTTAATATTGTTGCAAAATCTGAAAGGTAGCTTCGTTGTTAAAAATTGGAATCGTCAGTCTCTGAGGATTCGACTGGATCTTTAGTACTGATAGCATACTCTTTAGCCTTGATTGCAAAGGGAAAAGGCAAAGGTAGAGCAACGTCATTGGCAAAATAAGGCCAGCGACTTCGGAGAGAGTGGACATGAGCTAGCTTGTCGCCCTTGATTTCTGGGTGATGAATCAAGGCTATTTCTAAAATTCTGGCTCTTCCAGGTTCCCTGCTGCCATTGTCAAGGCGAGACTGATTTTTTTGTAATATTGTTGTGCCTCGTTCAGTATACAACGCCTTTCTAACGCTCAGGTAGAGCGATCGCTCCCCATCATCACACACACCCTGCCATCGGTAAACTCCACTAGTTCGACTCTCAGGAGAAATCTTTAACAATAGCAACTGGTACGTTCACCCTCCTGTTTAGCAGAAGTGTGACACCCAGCAAACTTGCGTGTCAACAAACTGTTTCTATGTTTCCACTAAGTTTCCGAAGTTTCAATTTTACTATAAATGGAAATGTCCCTCAACACCCAACTAAGTACAAATTCCCGTAAAAATGAGTCGGAATTCTGTTTTTTATAGTTTGGGTTCTGTTGCTCAACCCAACTTCCAATTTGAATTTTCGACCTTTATTAATGACGGTGCGTACTTAGAGATAAAGTTGCCCAGCCTCTTTTGCAATTAATTCAGCACCGATTCACGTTGCTCTCAGTATGACAGATGGGTATTAGGTCAGTTATGCATTTTTAAGCATAAATAGCTAGTTTTTGTTGCAAAAGCTAAA